>JAEEGJ010007239.1_pt1 | contig 32106 bp, 23 predicted proteins | sample 8958761 | NCBI WGS metagenome assembly JAEEGJ01 (sample SAMN16246546, study PRJNA631951) | gut metagenome | biome: gut microbiome; feature: rumen; material: RS-attached | host: Bos | place: Iran: Karaj | collected 2018-10
CCTCGCCTTGCAGCCAAGCATGACCTTTTTCGGATTCCCCTAAAGTTTTTCCGTCGGGACTGATTTGGTAGTTGAAAACCATCTCCACGTTCTTGTGACTTCTCATTTGGTCGACCATGACGCGGATGATCTTCTCGGCGTTGCTTTGTGCGCTAACTGCTTGTGCTGCAAATACTAATGCGATGCAGAGGATGATGTTCTTGATTTTCATTTTCAAATTCCGTTGTCTTTGTTGTAGATATCCCGCAAAATCTGTTCCAAAGCCATTTCGGAACTGACTTTCACTTCGCGGGACTTGCTACCGGAGAACGGTCCGACGATGCCTGCGGCCTCAAGTTGGTCGATGATGCGGCCTGCACGGTTGTAGCCGAGTTTCAGTTTGCGCTGGATCATCGAGGTAGAGCCTTGTTGGGTCTGTACCACGATGCGAGCAGCCTCTTCGAAGAGGCTGTCGCGTTCGCCTTCGTCTTCGATGTCGGCGCCTTCGCCTTCGTCCTCGGGTACCTCAGGCAGCAGGAAAGGCTCGGCAAAGCCGCGTTGGTTGCCGATGAATTCGGTGACGGCTTCCACTTCGGGTGTGTCGATGAAGGCGCACTGCAATCGTACGAGGTCGTTGCCCGTGGAGAGCAGCATATCGCCGCGGCCGATGAGTTGGTTGGCACCGCTTTGGTCGAGGATGGTCTTGGAGTCGACTTGCGAGATGACACGGAAGGCGATACGGGCTGGGAAGTTGGCTTTGATGGAGCCCGTGATGATGTTGACCGAAGGACGCTGCGTGGCGATGATCAGGTGGATGCCGACTGCACGGGCTAGCTGTGCGATACGCGCTATCGGAGCCTCCACGTCACGGCCTGCGGTCATAATGAGGTCGGCGAACTCGTCGACGACAAGGACGATATAAGGCAGGTAACGGTGACCCTCGGTGGGCAGCAGCCTGCGCGACTTGAATTTCTCATTGTATTCGATGATGTTGCGGCACTCGGCGGCTTTCAAGAGGTCGTAGCGCTGGTCCATCTCAATGCATAAGGAGTTGAGTGTGCGTACCACTTTCTTCACATCGGTGATGATGGCGTCTTCTGAATCCGGCAACTTGGCCAGATAATGGCGCTCGATGCGGTTGTAGAGCGTCAGCTCCACCTTCTTCGGGTCGACCATGACGAACTTCAACTCCGAGGGATGCTTGCTGTAGAGCAGGGAAGCGATAATGGCGTTCAGGCCTACCGACTTACCTTGACCAGTGGCACCGGCCATAAGGATGTGTGGCATCTTGGCGAGGTCGAAGACGTAGGTCTCGTTCGAGATGGTCTTGCCGATGGCGCAAGGTAGGGCATATTTCGAGTTTTGGAACTTCTCAGAGCTCAGCACGCTGCGCATCGAGACCGTCTCGGGTTTGCTATTCGGCACTTCGATACCGATGGTGCCCTTGCCTGGAATGGGTGCTATGATACGGATGCCTAAGGCAGCCAAACTCAAGGCGATGTCGTCTTCCAGGTTCTTGATTTTGGAGATGCGGACACCTGCAGCCGGGACGATTTCGTACAAAGTGACCGTTGGACCGATGGTGGCCTTGATCTTATCGATGGCGATGCCATAGTTGCCCAAGGTTGCGACGATCTTGTCTTTGTTGGCATTCAATTCCGCTTCGTCAATCTCCGATTTTCCTCCGCCATAGTCGTTGAGCATGTCCAAGGTGGGGAACTTATAGTCGCTCAACTCGTAACGCGGGTCGAAAGGCGTGTCGATGGTGAAGTGCTCGTTGCCTTTGGGGGCTTCGATGGTCTCTTCCTTGGTGGTCTCGGCGATTTCCAAAGTCACATCGTTTTCAGGCTCGTCCTGCTTTTCTATGACGGCCTCTTGCGGCTTGGCTTCGTTGAGGTCTGTTACCAAAGGAATCTCTTCGACGGGATGGGTGAAGACGTTCTCTTTGGGCTTGTTGTCATCAGAAGACACGACCTCAAAATCGGGGTCTTTGGTGTAGGAGGTGACAGGGGGCAAATCCGAACCGTCATCTTCCTTATCATCATTGTAATTGGTGTAAGGCTCTTCATTGTGATTGTTGAAGATGCTGTTTTCCCGCTCCAGTTCATCTTTGATACGCTGCTCAGCGATGAGTGCGGCTTGTCTGCGGCGTTCTTCTTCCTTCTTCTCTCTCCGTTGTTTGAAATAGTTAAGCGTGAGGTTGAACTGGTAAATGGCAAAGACAAGGAACAGGAAAATGAGGATGAGCAATACACCTATCCATCCTGTGTAGTCCATGAGTAGGTTGTTAAGCCATCGACCGACAGCGCCGCCTAGGACTGAACACTTCGGCGCAGAAACGGAGAGGAAGGCAAAGAACAGAGGAATCCAAACCAAACACATGAGGGCGTATTTCCAGATGCTCCAGAGGTTGATTTTCCTATCGGTGGTCAGCTTTAATCCTATGATTACGAGCAGGTAGATGAAGAAGAAGGCTCCGAGGCCGAAGGATTCTTTGATCAGCGTTTGTGCAAGGAAAAAGCCAGTGCTACCCGTCTGTGAATCAATCTCTGCACTCTTTTCAAAGACCTTGTTTCCGTATTCCTGATGGCTGCCGCTGTAGAAACTGAAGAGATAAGAAACCAAAGCGATGGTTAAGAAGACGGCAAGGCAAAGAAACAGTATGCCGATGATGCGTTTCACACGGCCATCCGATTCTTGCTCCTTATCGGCCTTTTGGGGCTTGGTCTCCTTGCTTTTGGGTGCCTTCTTTGTGGGTTCTTTTTTTGGTTTCTCTTCTATTATCGGCTCTTCCGTCACAATCAGTGGACTCTCAACGGGGTCGGTTTCTGGTTGGACTTTAGGTCTGAATGTGTTTTCTTTGCGGTTATTTCCTGTAGCCATTTTTCTGTCTTCGTTATTAGTTTGCAAAAATAAACAAAATAGTTGTTTTGACCATTGGCTTTTTTGCGTTTTTGGGCAAAAAAATAGGCTGCCTGGGCAGCCTATAACTGTTTGCCTTTGACTCACTTTGGAATCCTGAACATCCTATTCCAGCGGATGCCGCCGTTCTCCTTGTCGAGGGAGAGCCAAACGAGCACAGGTTTGCCCACAATGTGGTTCTCAGGGACGAAGCCCCAATAACGCGAGTCGGCGGAGTTGTGGCGGTTGTCGCCCATCATCCAATAGTAGTCCATCTCGAAGGTGTAGCTGTCGGCGGGTTTCCCATCAATGAGGATTTGGTTGCCCTGGACCTTCAAATCGTGGAGCTCATAGGCGTGGATGATGCGCTCATAAAGCGGCAAGGTGTAGATGTTCAGTGGCACGGTCACGCCCTTCTTGGGGATGTAAAGTGGCCCAAAGTTGTCCACATTCCAAGGGTAGAGGTCGGGACGGTTGGGGAACAGGCTCGTGCTGGTTTCTTGTCCTGGTGTACGGACGACACGCATCACGGAGGTGATGTAAGGCAACTTGATGAGTTCGTCTGCCACTTTTGCACTGATATTAAGGACGAAAGTGTTGGGGTCGTCGGTACGATAGCCTTCGGAGATGTGGTACTTGTCCAAGGTTTGCTTATTGATGCCGCCGTTGGTGGTTACCACGGTGTAGTTGTGCTGCATGTTCTCGGGTTCGAAGGCTTTCTCGCCGTTGATATAAACGACGCCGTCAACAATCTTCAGGGTGTCGCCAGGCATACCGATGAGGCGTTTCACATAGTTTTCACGTTTGTCGACGGGATGGGCGATGACCTTGCCGAAGTTCTGGTGATCGTTCCAAACACGGTTGCGACCATATTCGCGAACGAGGTCATAGTAGTTGATGCTGCTTTGGAAAATATCGCAGACCGTGTCACCGGCAGGATAGTTGAACACAATGGGGTCGTAGCGCTTCATGGTGGAGACGCCGGGATAGCGGTGATACGGCAATTTGATCCATTCCAGATAGGATTTCTTGGTCTTGCTTCCCGGCAAGGTGTTGTGCACAAAGGGGAAGGATAGGGGTGTGTTGGGCCTCTTGGGGCCATAGTGTATTTTGCTTACAATCAGATAATCGCCGACGCAAAGCGACTTCTCCATGCTCGAAGTGGGGATGGTGAAGGCTTCGAAGACGTAAGTCCTGATAATCAATGCGGCGACTACGGCAAAGATGATGGCATCGAACCACTCGCGTGCGGTCGATTTCTTGGGTCGCTGGGTCGTGAGCGGGTCTTGGTATTTGTCGTCCTTGGCAATAATGGGGAAGAAAATGCAAGGCAAGATGGCGGCCATGCCTTCTTCCCAGATCTTGAATCGGCCGAAGCACTTGCCCAGCTCGACGAGCATGAGCAACAGCATAAAGATATTGATGTAGGGGAAGACGATGAAGAACCACCACCAGAATTTCTTGTGTTTGCCGATGATTTTCAGCAGGACATAGATGTTGTAATACGGGATGAGGCTGTACCAGCCTTTTTGTCCGGCGGCTTCAAACTGCTTCCAGCAGAAAGCAATCGGGATGGTGAACAGCGCCGGGACGATAAGAATGAAAAGTATCAGTGACATTTGATGATATTTATTGCCTTTATAACGATAGTTGTTGCAAAATATTATGAAGGTTTATGCTTGAAACAAATCCTCCATGTCGAATACGCCTGTTTTCCCGATAAGGAACTCTGCAGCGGCGATGGCGCCTAGGGCAAAGCCCTGACGGTTGAAGGCTTCGTGGGTGAGGGTGATCTTGTCGGCGGGCGATTCGGCCATCACGCTGTGGATGCCGTTGACTTCGCCTTCGCGGGTTACTTTAATAAACAAGGTGCGGTCGGATGGGTTGTCGATGCTCCATTGGCTGTAGTCGTGGTTGACGGCGAGGATGTCGTTGGCCAGCTTCACGGCGGTGCCACTGGGTTTGTCCAATTTGTGAATGTGGTGTGTCTCGGCCATGGAGAGTTGGTAGCCGTACTTTTCAGCGTATTTTGCCAACTGTTTGTTGAGCAGGAACATAATGTTCATTCCGATACTGAAGTTGGGCGCATGGAAAAGGCTTTGTTTCTCGTCGAGGCAGCGTTTCTTGATTTCCTCGAAATGATCTTGCCATGCCGTGGTGCCCACCACGACGGGGAGATGCAGGTCGAAGCAGCGGTTGATGTTGCCCACCACTTGGTCGGGCTGGCTAAAGTCGATGGCCACATCGGCTTGTTTAAGCATTTCGATTCGCTCCTCCCATTCCTTGGGGTTGTCGATGGTAACGACGATTTTATGTTGTCGGGCGAGGGCGGCTTTCTCCACCTCGTGGCCCATCTTTCCGTATCCTATCAGTGCAATATTCATGGTTTAGAAATTAAGTTGGAACGACAAACCGACTTGAGCATATTGTGGCATCTTGACGGGCGACTCCATGGGCCGCAGGTAAGGGTCGACGCTGAGGCTGAGGTCGTCGCTGATGTCGTAGGAATAAAGGTGTCCGTCGACGCAGGCGTCGAGGATGTTGAGACCGTACCAGGCAGCGGTGAGGATGCAAAAGAACTCAAAGTCGCGTCGGTACGATTCCTTATAAGTCTGCAGCTGCCCTTCGGCGTATTTGTTGGCCAAATCAGACTCGTGTTCGTTGAGCGTTACGCCTTCGGGCAGGTCGCCAGTCTTGAATTCGTAGGCATGCAAATATGACTTGTACTCGTAATAGTTGTTATAGGCCATATAGCCCAAACCACCCAGGCCGGCATAAACGATGGGCACTTTCCACCATTTTCGGTTGTAAACTTGTCCCAACCCAGGGAGGCAGGCCGACATGATGGTGGCTTTCTTGGGACTGTGAGGTTTCTTGGCTTTGACGGTCTTGGCCGGCTCTTGTTGCTTGACAACGGTGTCGGCAGAGATAACGGCGTTGCCCACAGTGTCGAACACCACATTCTGCGCTTCCGTTTGCTGAGAGGCGAAAAGAAGGATGATGCCTAATAGAAACAGGAAACGGCGCAGCATGGCAATCACTTGTTGTTGAACAGTTCCATGATGCGGTCAAACTCGGCTTCGTCCTTGAAGTCGATGACTACGCTGCCTTGGCCTTTCACGTTGCGCTTCACCTTGACTTTGGTGTTGAGGGTCTGCGACAGTTTCTTAATGCTGCTCTTGAAGTGTTCGGGGATGTAGTTGGTCTGCTTACGCTCCTTATCGGCCTTACCTTTGGCTTTATCAGCCATCTCTTCGGTCTGGCGCACATTCATCTCGTCCATGATGATCTGCTGGAGGAGTCTAAGTTGCTCTTCCTTGTCATTGATGTTGATGAGGGCACGGGCGTGGCCCATGCTGATGTGGCCGTCGCGGATGGCGATTTGCACTTCTGCAGGCAATTTCAACAGTCTTAAGAAGTTGGCAACGGCGCTGCGGCTCTTGCCTACCTTCTCGCTCACTTCTTCTTGGGTCATGTTGCACTCGTCGATGAGACGTTGGTAGGAGATGGCCACCTCGATGGCGTTGAGGTTCTCGCGGTGGATGTTCTCGATCAGTGCCAACTCAAGCATCTGCTCGTCGTTGGCCACGCGGATGAAGACGGGGATGGTCTTCAGTCCTGCCATCTTGGAGGCGCGCAGACGGCGCTCGCCTGAGATGAGTTGATATTTGTTGTAGCCAAGCTTCCTGACCGTTACGGGCTGAATCACGCCTTGTTCCTTGATAGATTGGGCTAGTTCTCTCAGTGCAGTCTCGTCAAATTCAGTGCGGGGTTGGAAGGGGTTGGTCTCGATGAGGTCGATGTCGATTTCGGCAACGGCACCTGCCACGAAATCGCCGCTGATGTCTTTGCTGGTGATGTCGGTTTCGGGGCTTTGCATGATGGCATCGAGGCCGCGGCCCAAGGCTCTTCTGTTCTTGTCAGGCATGGTATTCAGTCGTTTTTGGTGGATAAGTTGTTCTTTTCGAGGATCTCGCGTGCCAAGTTGAGGTAGTTGATGGCACCGGTGCTGTTGGCGTCGTACATGACGATGGTTTTGCCGAAGCTGGGCGCCTCGCTCAAACGCGTATTGCGGTTGATGATGGTGTTGAACACCATGTCTTGGAAGTGCATCTTGACCTCTTCGACCACTTGTTTCGACAAGCGCAGGCGGGTGTCGAACATAGTGAGCAGGATGCCCTCGATGTCAAGGTCTGGGTTGAGACGCGTTTGGACGATTTTAATGGTGTTCAACAGTTTGCCGAGACCTTCAAGGGCAAAGTATTCGCATTGCACGGGGATAATGACCGAATCGGACGCGGTGAGTGAGTTGACCGTGACCAGACCCAACGACGGCGAGCAGTCGATGATGACGAAGTCATATTCATCGCGTATGGGGGCGAGCAGTTTCTTCATCATCAGTTCGCGTTCCGGCAGGTTGATCATCTCGATTTCGGCACCCACAAGGTCGATATGTGCAGGGATCAGGTAGAGGTTAGGCGTCTCGGTCTCAGCGATGACGGTCTTGGGGTCCACTTGGTCGATGATGCATTCGTAGATGCTGGTCTCCACGGTTCTTGGGTCGATGCCCACACCTGAGGTCGCATTGGCCTGCGGGTCGGCGTCGATGAGGAGGGTCTTGTATTCAAGAACGGCCAGGCTGGCCGCGAGGTTGATGGCGGTGGTAGTCTTGCCTACGCCGCCTTTCTGATTGGCAATTGCAATGATCTTACCCATGTCGTTTCGGTCTCTTATTTTAGGCTACAAAAGTACGCATTTCGGTGCATTTTATTGTTTCGGTTTTTGGAAAGTTATCAACATCCGCGCGTTTTGTTGATAAGTTTTTGTCGCAGTGATGGCTTGCAACAAAAAAGGCCGCAAATGTGCGGCCTTCGTTCTTTTTTTATGGGCTGGATAATTACTTGTCCAGGCTGTCAAACCATTTGTCGATGGCGCTGTCGATCTCGCCGTGGCTTTCGCCTTCCGCATTGTCGAAGTGGCGGGGCTCCGGCTGGTCGTAATAGTCGGCAGGGTATTCGCCCGTTTCGATGTAGTTGATGGCATCGTTCAAGCCCTTCGTGACTTTCTCAAAGTCTTCCTTGTAGAGGAAGATCTTGTGTTTCTCGTAGAAGAAACGGTTGAGACCCTCATCAAAACGGCGCTTGCTTTCGGTTATGGTGATGTACTTTTCGTCGTTCTTTGTGGATTTGACATCAAAAAAGTAAGTTCTCTTTCCTGCTTTCACTGCCTTGGAGAACAATTCCTCTTTTCCTTTCATTTCATTTTCTTCCATCATGTCTTTCAATAATTTGATTCTTTCTTACTTGTTCTTTTGTGTTTGAAAAGTGGGGCAAAAGTAGGAAAAAAATGAATATCGGAGCGTTTTATGTGTTATTTTTGCAGTCAAATACGTTTTCTATGGAACTGAATTTGAAACGCCCCATAGCCTTTTTTGACCTGGAGACGACGGGCTTGAACACCTCGCACGACCGCATCGTGGAGATGAGTATTTTGAAAATCAATGTGAACGGCGACGAGGAACAACGCGTGTGGCTGCTCAACCCGGAGATGCCGATCTCTCCAGAGTCCACTTCTGTACATGGCTATACCGATGCGATGGTAGCCGACAAACCCACTTTCCGTGACAAAGCCAAGGAGATTGCCCTGTTCATTGGCAATGCCGACTTGGCGGGATATAACATCCTGAAATTCGACCTCCCGATGCTGGTGGAGGAGTTCCTCCGTGTGGACTACGACTTCGACCTCAAGAGCCGTGACTTCATCGATGTGATGAACATTTACATGAAGATGGAGCCGCGTAATCTGAAGAGCGCCTACCGTTATTTCTGTCATGCTGAGTTGGAGGGCGCCCATGGTGCCATGGCCGATACCAAGGCCACTTACGATGTGCTCCGTGCCATGCTTGATAAGTACCAAGGTGTTGACTATGAGGATGGCAAGGGAAACAAATCGCAAGGCCCAACCAACGACATGAAGCAACTCTCCGAGTTCTCGGCGCACCATAAGAACGCCGACCTTTCGGGCCAGATCATCTTCGATGAGGAGGGCAAGGAGGTCTTTATGTTTGGCAAACACAAAGGCAAGAGGGTGGAGGATGTGTTTCGAATGGAGCCGCCTTATTACGACTGGATTATGAAAAATGACTTCCCGCGCTATACGAAGAAGGTGGTGACCGCCATCAAACTGCGCATGGGTGGAAAAAATGTAAAATAATGAAAATCATTTGTATAGGGCGAAACTATCTGGCACATGTCAAGGAATTGGACAACGCCTTGCCGACCGAACCCATGTTTTTCATGAAGCCCGACACGGCCTTGTTGCCCGCCGGCGAGCCTTTCCCATATCCCGATTTCAGCAATAAGGTGCATTACGAGACCGAATTGGTGTTGCGCATTTGCAAAACTGGGAAGTCGATTGATAAGGAAACGGCCTCGGAGTATTACGACGCCATTACCGTTGGCATCGATTTCACCGCCCGCGACTTGCAAAGCGAGTGCAAGGCCAAAGGGCATCCCTGGGAGATCGCCAAGTCGTTTGACTATTCTGCTCCCACTGGTGAGTTTAAGGCAATCAGTATGTTGAAGCATCCTGATGACATTGCTTTCGGAATGAAACTTAACGGCGATTGGGTGCAGCAAGGCCACAGCCGCGACATGATTTTCGATTTCAATACAATTGTCTCTTATGTCTCGCGTTTCGTCACGCTGAATCCGGGTGATTATATCTTCACGGGGACTCCGCAAGGGGTGGGAGAGGTGCATGTCGGCGACAAATTGGAGTTGTTTCTGGAAGATGAGCCTATGTTTGAATTTGAAATAAAATAATGATAATCAATAGAATAAAACTATGAAAAAGCTTTTCCTTATCGCCCTGCTTGCAGTGGCATTTCAACTTTCAGCACAGCCTTTATGGATGCGTCACAATGTGATTTCGCCTCAAGGCGACAAGATTGCTTTTTGTTATAAAGGCGATGTGTATGTGGTGAACGCCCAAGGTGGCAAAGCCTTGCAAATCACAACTAACGCCGCTTACGATGGCGACCCGGTTTGGTCACCCGACGGCAAACAGATTGCCTTTTCCACCGACCGAAACGGTAACTTCGATGTGTATCTTGTTTCGGCAGAAGGCGGTGTGGCCAAACGTATTACAACGAACTCGGCCACAGAGATTCCGTTGGCTTTCTCACCTGATGGCAAGGAAATCTATTTCACTGCACAAATCCAGAAGGCTGCCGAGAATGTGCAGTTTGCCTCGGGTTGGATTACCGAGTTATATAAGGTGAGCACCGAAGGTGGTCGTCCTGAACAGGTGGTGGCCGTGCCAGTGAGCAGCATGTCGTTCGATAAAGATGGCAAGTCGTTCCTTTATTACGACCGCAAAGGCAGCGAGAACGTGTGGCGCAAACACCATGTCTCTTCCGTGGCGCGTGATGTGGTGTACTACAACGCCAAGAAAAAGACGCATACGATTCTCACGACCAACGTAGGCGAAGATAGGGATCCGAGATATTTACCTGGCTATAAGGATGTTGTGTTCTTGAGCGAGCGCAATAAGGGTAGTTTCAATGTCTACAAGGCTCCTGCCAACAACCTTGAGCAGGTGGAGGCAGTGACCCACTTCAAGACGCATCCTGTGCGTTTCTTGAGCGTGGCCGACAACGGCCTGTTGTGTTATGGCTATTTGGGTGAAATCTACACCCAACGCATAGGCGGTGAGCCGCAAAAGGTAAATATTGAAATCGTCAACGACCAGGAATCTGATCAATTGGTGAAGCAGGATTTTAAAGGCATCGGTGACTTCGCGTTGAGCGATGACGGCAAGTTGATTGCCTTCATCTCACGCGGTGAACTCTTTGTGACCGGTGTGGACGAATATGCCACCACCAAGCAGATTACCCATACGGCGCAGGCCGAACGTAACCCTTCCTTCTCGAAGGATGGCCGCACCATCGTCTATGCCTCGGAGCGTGACGGCTACTGGAACCTTTATCAAGCTACCATTGAACGGAAAGATGACTACAACTTTGCATACGCCACGCTGGTGGAGGAGAAGCCTTTGTTCGACGACGACGGCATTGAGCGCATCGCCCCGACCTATTCGCCCGATGGTAAGGAAATCGCCTTTATTGAAAACCGTAGCGTGCTGAAAGTCTATAATGTGGCTTCGAAAGCCGTGCGACAGATTACCGATGGTTGTCAGCATTATGAAACCGACGACTACGGCTTCTCCTACGAGTGGTCACCCGACGGACAGTGGTTCGCCCTGACTTTGATTTCCCACATGCGTGATCCTTATTCAGACATCGGCATCGTGAAGGCTGATGGCTCGAAGACCATCTACAACATCACTGAGAGCGCCTATATCGACGGCAGCCCGCAGTGGGTGCTCGACGGCAATGCCATTATCTATCGCTCCAACCGTTACGGTATGCGTTCCCATGCCTCATGGGGCAGCCAAAACGATGCTTTCATTGCTTTCATGAACCAGGATGCCTACGATAAGTTCCGCCTCAACAAGGAAGAATATGCTTTGCTGAAGGAACAGGAGAAAGGAAAGAAAGATGACAAGAAAGAAGAGCCGAAAAAGGAGGAGAAGAGCGACAAGAAGAAAGACAAGAAAGACGATAAAAAAGACGGCCCTTCGACAGGCTCAGGGGCCTCGAATGACGAGAAACCCAAGGAAGCCAAGAAGATTGAGGTGGATTTGGAGCACCTGCAAGATCGTGTCATTCGTCTGACGCCCATGTCGTCGAGTTTGAGCGGCATGGCCCTTTCAAAGGATGGCGAGAAGTTCTATTTCATGACCTCGTTTGAGAAGGGCTACGACCTTTGGGAGATGGACGTGCGCGAGAAGTCGATGAAGATTACGAAGAAGTTGGGACAAGGTGGTGCCCAGTTGAGGATGAATGGCGATAACCTTTTTGTGCTCTCTGGCAACAACTTGCAGAAACTAGATAAGGGTGGCAAGTCTACTCCTATTAAGTTTGACGCTACTATGGAACTCAACCTTGCCAAGGAACGTGAATATATGTTTGAGCATGTCTTCCTGCAGATTGAGAAGCGTTTCTTCATGAAAGACCATCATGGTGTGGACCTGGCACTGATGAAAGAAGCCTATCAACCTTTCTTGGCGCATATCAACAACAACTACGACTTCAGCGAGATGCTGAGCGAAATCCTCGGCGAGCTGAATGTGTCACACACGGGTTCGGGTTATCGTCCTTCGAGCAAAGGCGATGCCACGGCCGAGTTTGGTGTGTTGCTTGACCTTGATTACAAGGGCGACGGCTTGAAGATTGCAGAGGTCGTTGAAGGCGGTCCTTTTGACAAACAGAAGTCGAAAGTGAAGGCAGGCTGCATCATCGAAAAGATTGATGGCGTGGAGATTACCAAAGGTATGGACTACTATCCGCTGCTCAATGGCAAGCGGGGCAAGACCGTTTTGGTGACCCTCAAAGACGGAGGAAAGACCTGGGACGAGACCGTGAATCCTATCAGCCACGGCGCGATGAACGAGTTGCTTTACAATCGTTGGGTGAAACACAACGAGGAGATGGTGAAGAAACTGTCCAATGGTCGTTTGGGCTATGTCCACATCAAGAGCATGGGCGATGCCAGCTATCGTGACGTGTATTCGCAAATCCTTGGCAAGTACAACCTCTGTGATGGCATTGTCATTGACACGCGCTTCAACGGTGGTGGTCGTCTGCACGAGGACATCGAAATCCTCTTCAGTGGTGAGAAATACCTTGAGCAGGTCATCAACGACAGCGTTGCCTGCGTGATGCCTTCAAGGCGTTACAACAAGCCTTCGGTGATGATTATCGGTGAGGCCAACTACAGCAACGCACACGGCACACCATGGGTTTACAAATACAAGAAGATGGGCAGCCTTGTCGGTATGCCCGTACCTGGCACCATGTCGAGTGTGACTTGGGAAACTTTGCAAGACCCGTCGTTGTATTTCGGCTTGCCCGTGGTGGGTTACCGTACCGAACAAGGCAACTGGTTGGAAAACACCCAGCTGGAGCCTGATGTCAAGGTGCGTAACACGCCCGAAAAGATGGCCGAAGGCGTTGATGAGCAACTCGAGGCTGCCGTGAATGAACTGCTGAAAGAGGTGAAGGATTTCCATTATTGGGGAAAATAAAATAATGCGTTTAAGGCCTCAACAGGTATGTCATCCCAACGAAGGCATGTGGGCAAAGGCATGGGATCTATACCTGGTGAGGCCGCAAATTAAGGTTTTTACCTCTTGAACCGCCTCCTATAGATTCCCGCCTTCGCACTTGCCCCTGTTGGAATGACATAGGAGGCTGGCTCTTTTACAATTTTAGCACGGTTTTTGCGTTAATAGATGAAAAACTAATCTGTTATGCGCAAGATTTGGTTGGTTGTATTGTTATTGCTGGTTCCCAATCTGACTTATTCCCAATGGGTTGCATTGGATGGAGATGATTATTTGGTGCATCGCGTTTGGATGTACAATGATACGGTAAGGGTGTGTGAAACCAAAGTTGCAAAAGAATTGTATGATTATTATCAACAGGAACGAGACCATTACTTTTTTCGCTATGAAATGGAAGGGAAGCAAATAGGAGATAATCGTAAAAGTTTTGTTTTTTCAGAGAATGGCAAACCTGTTATAAAAGATTTGGCAAGGAGGTTGGAAACAATTGCAACATCAGAAACTGATAAGGTTGAGGCAGCACTTTCTTACGTCCAGTCATTACCATATTCATATGATTCTACCTCAAAAGGAAAGGATGAATATGTCCGTTATCCTATTGAGACTCTTGTGGATGGCTGTGGGGATTGTGAAGATAAATCTGTATTATTGGCAGCAATTTTGCGTGAGATGAACGTCGATTTTGTGTTGTTAATGGCACCAGACCACATGGCAGTTGGAGTGGATTGTCAACCACATAATGATTCAACATATTATATGTTCAATGGGAAGAAATACTATTACGTTGAAACCACTCAGCCTGAATTTGGAATTGGACAAGTTCCAGATAATATTCCAAAGGCTAAGATTGAAGTCATATCTTGTGAGGAAACTCCTATACTGATTGTTAAAGATGTTCAGTTTGAATCCCAGCCTGCCATGGTTTTTGAGAAGGCATCTTGTGTGTTGGAAATGGTTTTGCAGAATCTTGGTCCAAGTAAGATTACAGGGTTGAAGATTGATGTGACCTTGGTGACGAAAAATAGACGCGGTGAACGGGTTTTGGCCGAAGAGCATAAAGAATTGGCCAATTTGCCCGAATGTAAGGAACGTTCAGAAAAGATTGCCTTCAAGAGTTTTATTAAGGAAAACAGCGTGCTTCGGGTTGAGCTTTCTGGTGACAACATCGCTGCGCAATCTTATGAATATGAAATGAATTATAGCCAAACAAGGCGTTTTTAATCACTCCACCATCAACTCATCCATAAAGATCCAAGAATCATAGCCGCTACCGGGGAGACCTACTGGCAATTTCCCGGGATTCTTCACAATGATGCGCAGATAAGGCGTAGAAAGATTTGGCAATTCGAAACGCTCGCGGAAAGTGTGGTTGCCTGTCAGTGATGTCTCTGTCGTAAGAGTGAAAGTCTTGTAGGGCTTATAGCTCTTACCGTCATTGGAGGTGTAAACCTCAACCACATTGGGTTGTAAAATCCAGTCGTGTGCATTTACCAAAAAGCCAATATTCAGTGCATTGATTTTTTGGTATTTGCCAAAGTCCAGTTCGAGGTCGGCATCAATGCCGTAGAAGCCTTGCCAATGCCCATCGGTGTAGTCATCGCTGCCAAGATTGCCGTCAAGCAGGGCATTGTCGCCACCGCCCGAGTATTCGGGACGATAATTGCCTGCAGGACTGTTAAGTTGTTTTAGCCTGCCCATACCTTTGTGGTAGCAGAAATAGCGCTCAGCGCAAACTGGCTCACCCATGGCATCGAAACAAGTTGCCTTCACGAGGCAAGGTCGCTCCAAAACGATGGGACTTTGATAGACGGAATCGTTTGGTGTAACTTCTTTACCGTCAATGGTATAGTGGATTTCCTTGTCGCCAAAAATGGTCTTCAATGCGATGGAGGCATTACCATCTGAATCGGTTGCTGGCTCGATAAAAGGCAGATATTCGAGTTGTTGCAACTCAATAGCAATGTCATCGTATTTCTTCATATTGACATCCAGCCAATAGGGGCGGCTTTCGAAGTTCCAAACCTTGACATACTCGGTTTTCAAATCATGTAGTGTTGAAATCAGTTCTTGAATCATCCGCTGGCTTTCGACGATGTTGACATTGCTCGGGTCATTATAAGTACGGTAGAGTTGGCAACGGGTGAGGTTACGTTTGGCGCACCATTGCATGCGATGCACGGCATAGAGGGCATTGTCAAAAAGGTCGGCGTTTTTCTTGACCTGTTTTTTGTCGTTGATCAAGGCCTTTTCCAAGACGGACAATGCTACTGATGCCCTTTGGTTCAAGGCTTTGATGGAGTCGTTGACAAGGACAGGGTAGAAGGGCACCATGGGTTCAGTCATGGCGGTGAACTTGCCGATGCCATCGATTTTCGACCATTCGGAGATTTCATCCAAATGTTGGCAGATTTCGTCGGAAAGGCTACCCAAGAAATGCGCAGTGAAGTTGGCTTCGGTGTTACGTTCTTGTTTTGTGGCGGGATTCCAACTTGCTTCTGCGCCTATGGCAAGACCATATAACGCGCTGTTGGTCAGTGATTCACCAAAGTCGTTCCAGCAAGTGTTGATGACACCCAATGCACCGTTTTTGTAGCCGTCGCGACACAAGTTGGTGATGTTAGCCTTGAACTCGTAATGCTTAGGCCAAACCCTTTCCGAAAGGCTCACGCCAGGCGCGACAAAGAAGTTGCGACCCGATTTGACATAGGGTTGCAGGAAGTCGTCGAAACTGTCGATGCCTACATAACTCCAGGCTATGAGGAAGATGTCTTTGTCCAGATTGTCCAAGATCTCGGGATGTTGGTCGGCGATGTCGCCCCACATCATCACGCGCTTGCGATAAGGACGCAACATTCGGTTGACGCGGTTGATGTGTTGGTAATACACCGTTTCTGCTCCGATGGAATCGACATACGCTTTAGCATATCCTTGGCCGAGGCTCTCGGTCTCGTCGCAGTTGATGTTGAAGTAGGGCGACTTGTAGGCTCTTGCCACCTCGCGTAGATGGTCTTCGAGGAATTGGTAAGTCTCTTCCTTGGCAGGGTTGAGGTTCCATTTCGTGTCCGCTAGATGGCTGTAGAACGGATTGCACAAAATCTCCTCAAAATGCCCAAAACATTGTTGGTTTCCAATGATTTGGATGTGATAAGGCCTGCAATAATCCTCTAATTCCTTGATTTCCTCGGCGGTGAAGGCATCGGTGGGCGCAACGTCAGGGTGGCACTTGGTCTTGAAGGTGTGTTCGGTGTAAAGTGAGAAGGCATTGAGTTTGCACTCTGCCAGTTGAGGAATAAGGCGTTTCAAATACTCCATGCTAACGATGGGGCCTCGGCTGATGTCGTCCTGCCAGGCGCGTATCTTGAAGTTGGGCCAGTCAGTGATAGTCATGCATGGGATGTTGACTTCACCTTTATATTTCAGGAAGGAATAACGGTAGAGTTGTTTCAGGCTTTGGGTGGCATAGTAGAGTCCAGTGTTGGATGTGGCTTCCAGGCGGATGAAGTTAGGGTTGACCGTTAGGCGATAGGCTTGGTCCTCGTTTTCGCTTACGCCAAGGTGGTCGGTCTTGATGAGTTCGATGAATTGTTTGCCTTTGATGACACCACGCGAAAACTGCACTTGCTTGCCGCTGATGCGGTCCAAGTCGTTGCGGAAGAGCAAAATGATTTGGTTGATCTCGGCATCGGAGGCATCGTATGTCAGCACGACACTTTCATCCCAAATAAACTGGCCCTCAGTGGTTTCGACTTGCTGTGGGGTAGGGAGGATATGAGTGTTTTGCGCGAAGACGCTTAAACTAAAAAGGCAGAGGATAATGATAAGGAGCTTGGTTCTCATAGTTCTACAACTATTCTATTCGAAATTTATTGTAAAATTACAACAAATTCCGATTACGTATATAGTTCTATCCGAAATTTACTACAAAATTCCCCTTGTCATAGTAAAACTTTTCGTGCTGGTCATTCGACCACCATCCGTGATTCTGTCAGTACATGAGCGCGAAGCCACTACTTCACCTCAACAGTCACATACCGATATTCCTTCCCATCATCAAATCGTAACAGATATTCGCCCATGTAAAGAGCCAACTTGAACTCGCTTTCATCTTTGCCGTACATATACTGGTCGATGGGGACACATTGTTCACCTTCCGATTTCAAGAATGCGCTCACACAGCCTTCGGGGAAGCCGTTTTTGTTGATGAAGCGACGGTCAATAGTATAAAGCACTTTGCCATTGTATACTTTCCAGTCGGGGATATTGTCTTCGATGAAGTGCGTGCGCGGCAGGCAACATGTAGCATCCATGCCCGTGAGGTTAATGTATACATTATTCACCGTGTCGTAAAACAAAATGGGCTCGCGAACGGCCATATTATCAATAAGGTCATAATAGGTAGTCAGTAAAGAGTCTACTTCCCAATATGGGTCATCAAAATTTTGGACACAGTCCATTGTGAAAGGGTCAATGCCGGATTTTTCTTTGAAATAACCGCCCATCATATTCCAACTTCTTCGGTCGGAAATATGTCCCATTCCGCCTAAAAGTAGGAATTTCGCTTCAGGGTCTTTGCCGAGGATGTTTTTGATGAGGTTGTCCGCTTCACCTTCCTCTCTTTTGCTGAAATCATAGCTTTCGTATGGCACCAAGGTATAGCCCATGTTGAGTGCTGTCCTGAAAAGGTCGCCGAAAACAGGTTCATCACTAAAAAAGCCCCCTGTTGTGCTCAGTAGTGGGGTGCGCCTCTCGTTGAGCAAAGAATCGTTTTCAGACAATGTTTCGGCGGCGAGATAGCGGTAGCCGTTTTGGTAGCATTTTTCCAACCAACTGATGACAAAAGCCCTACTATGTGGGTTGAAGTGCATCTCGTTCAGCATGATGACTCGGTTGTTCTCAATGATGCTGTCCATCACTTTGGACAAAGGAATGGCTGTCGCGTTCTTGTAATTGTGGGCGGATCTCATGTGGTCAACGAACATAGTTCCCGGGGTCTCGGACTCACGCCTTGCTTCTTTGTATCGTCCAACCTGCGAATACAAGACGCCAAGAAACTCGTGGTAAGAGCGTTCGAAATAGGTGCCAGCATAAACGCTGTCCATGCCAATCAGTTTTTTCAATCCGCGGTAACCAAAACCCTCTTCTTTGGCAATTACGGAAGGATGTTGAGGTGCATTTTGGGCTTGCAGTTTCATCCCTACGGCCATCAGCAGGAGTGCAAGCAGTGCGTAAATCTTTAAGCTTTTCATTGTTTTGTAATTTTGTTAGTGTTTGTTTGTGTTCATTGATTTTTCAGACTTTTGCCCTCAAGCAACAAAGAAAGGCGCTTGCCATTCGTTTGATTGCTTATTAACTCGGAAGGTTCTGGTAAACCGGTGCAGTAATAAACACGAATTAGTTCACGCCTTAAACGCGAACTTTTCACTTGCTTATTCTCCTGCAAAATTTACCAGATTTTCCGAGTGAGAACAAGAGCGTAAAGCCTTAATTTATATTATGTTACTTTGTTTATTTTTGTTTTAGCTTATTGGGTTAGAGTTTGTTATTTGTTGAATTATATTAGTGCTCAATTAGAAAAGACTTTCATGCTCCGTAACGAACTGCATTGACTTCTGCGGCAATCTCCTCATCTGTCATCACCGGAGTTTGCGGGCAGGAATTGATGAACTGTTCAATTGATGCGCGACGGGGACGCAGTTTCCATCCCATTCTGGCGGCTAATGTCTCTATAAAGCTTTGGTCGCGCGTTGGTATTGATAACACATAGTCTTCCATATTTGTTTGTCTTTATATTACATCTGCAAAAGTACACTTTTTTTGCAAAAGATGGTGTTTGATGACTTTTTTTCGACAAAAACCGCAAACCAAAAAAAAGGATGGCCGCAAAAACTGCTTCCATCCTTTTCCCGTTTAATCAGAGATGGTTATTCCATCCGTTCAAACTCCTCGGCCAGTGTGTGGCCATCTCTTATCGATTCTCTGACAAAATTCTTTTTGGTTAATGTAGGGACCGTGTATTTCCTTTTGTCATTTTTAAAAGTCAGGTTGTTGCCTTCAAGAGTATAGGTGTCTTTGTCATACTCGATACCTTCTGTCCACCATATCACGGTACCGTCCTCTTTGAACTCGCAAGTGTAATACTGTAACAATTTTGTCCATTGTTCATCAAGTTCTCCATCTTCAGTCGCCCTAACCCCTTTCCATTTTCCAACGATAGAGGCGTTTTCTTGTTTAACTTCTGATTTGTTGTCTGAAGGCAAGTCGGTCTTGGTGTTGGAGTTTGCGTTGGAACAAGCGCCGATGATGCCCACCAATGCCAGCATCATCATGATTTTTAAGGTCTTTTTCATAGTAATTTGTTTATTAAGTGATTTCTTCCGTCGGTTTCTCTAACGAAGTCAAACGGTAGATGTTGATTTCTTTTTCTGATATGGGTTTTTTGTTGTTATTGTACCTGCAATATGTACACTTTTTTGCAAATGGTGGATTATTTCACCCTCTCATACTCTGCAATCTCTTCATGATCGGGCCGTTCCAAAACCAGCTTCTTCTCCGTTAGTGTTGTGATGATGTAGGTCTTCCCCTCTTCAATTATAAGTTTGTTGCCATCGATAGTGTAGGATTCTGTTTCAATGAGCTCGTTTTCCCAGAACCACGACATTGTGCCGTCTTCTTTGAATTCGTAGACGGAGCCTTGGATTAGCTCGGTCATACCTTCATCGGTCTTTCCGTATTGGGTAAGCTTAACCCCTTTCCATTTTCCAACGATGGAAGCGCTTTCTTGTTTCTCCTCTGTCTTATTGTCAGAAGGTGTGTTGGGATTGGTGTTGGAATTTGCGTTGGCGCAAGCGCCGATGATGCCCACCAATGCCAGCATCAGCATGATTTTTAAGGTCTTTTTCATAGTAGTTTGTTTATTAAGTGAATGGATTTGTCACGATTACGATGTAATCACGGCAAAAGTACTGATTTTTTCAAATTAAGTTACCTTTTCCGCCAACAATTAAACAATTAAACACTCAACAGTTCAACAATTTCAATATCTTTGCCACAAAATTCTTGAACTATGATTAGATTGGAAATCTGTGCCAACGGCATCAAGTCGTTGCAGAACGCGATGGACGGCTGCGCCCAGTGCGTGGAGTTGTGCGAATGCCTTGAAGTGGGTGGCGTGACGCCCTCGTTCGGAACTTTGGCCAAGGCCATCGACATTTCTTTTATCCCTATTCGCGTGCTTATCCGTCCGCGACCAGGCAACTACATCTACGACGAGGAAGAAGTCGAGATGATGAAGACCGACATCATGCTGTGCAAGAAACTCGGCTTCGAGGGCGTGGTCGTCGGTGCCTTGAACGACAAGGGAGAACTTGATGTGGAGACCATTAAAGCTTTGATGGGAGCAGGTGAGGGGCTGAAGTTCACCTTCCACCGGGCCATTGATGCCTGCGTGAAGCCTTTTGATGCTGTTGAAAAGTTGATTGAACTCGGTTTTGACAAAATCCTTACCTCGGGCAGCAAGCCCACAGCCTTGGAAGGTGTCCCGATGATCGCAGAGATGCAGTTGCGCTATGGCGACAAAATCGGCATCATGCCGGGCGGCGGCATCAACCTCGGCAATGTGAAGGAGATTCTTGACATGACGGGCGCGGTGCATTGCCACGCCTCGCTGGCGCATTGGGTGCCGCGCTTTAATGAGAAACTCTATCCGAAACAGAAGGACAACACGGGTGCCACTATGGTCTGGACCGAGTCGAACAAGGACTTGATTTACGAAATGGAAAAGATTCTGAACCCGTTTTGATTGTCCCACGCAGGAATAATTATCTCACGCAGAATATGCAGAACTATATGAACCTACCGGCTGCAAAATATGCGTCGCTTTGCTTCATTGCGAGGAACGAAGCAATCCAGACAGAAAACTCACGGTCTGGATTGCTTCGTTCCTCGCAATGACGCGAAGCGGGTTGGCGCGAAGCGGCAACAATTCCCATAATTCAGCGATTTCTGCGTGCCAAAAAAACTCACAATGAAAAAACTACTTCCCCTGATATTACTGGCATTCGCCTTTTCAGCGTGTCAACAAGTTGAAAAGCCCAACGTCATCGTGCAAAGCCTCAACCAAGGCTGGACGCTCACGGGCGACACCTTAGATATTAATATGCAGGTCGATGTGCCCTCGGTGGTGCAGCAGAGCCTTTACGAAAACGGCCTTATACCGCATCTCTATCTCGGCACGGTGGAAAACCAATTACTTTGGATTTCCGACCATCCGTGGGACTATACCTTGCGTTTCGACATGGATAAGGATTTGCTTGAAAAAGAGAATGTTGAATTGGAATTTGAAGGCATTGATACATACGCCGAAGTGAAATTGAACGGCGAAAAACTCTTCTTTGCTGACAACCAATTCCGCGTTTGGAAACACGAGGTGAAAGACTTGCTGAAAGAAAAAGACAACCTTTTGGAAGTGCATTTCCTTCGTTATGACAGTACCCAATTGGCTTTGTATGAGCAACATCAGCCTAGATTGCCCGAAAAATATGCCATTTCGCGCAAGGCTCCCTATCAGCATGGTTGGGACTGGGCACCGAAGTACAAGAATGTGGGTATTTGGAAACCTGTGAAGTTGGTGGGTTGGAATGAGGCGAGACTGGAAAATGCTTATATCGTCACGCAGGCGGCCAATGAAGAAAAGGCGGAATTGATGTTGCATTTGGTTGTTGAGAATGAAACGGATTGTACTTATGAGGTCGGCGTTTCGACAGGCTCAACGACCTTAGCCAGCAGGACCTTGAGCTTGTCGAAAGGCCGTCAACATACAGTATTGCCTATTACCATCGACAAACCTCAACTTTGGTGGCCTAATGAGATGGGCGAACAACCGCTGTATGACTTTGAGGTGGTGTTGAAAAAAGATGGCAAAGTGTTGGACTCCAAAAAGTTCAAGTCGGGTATCCGTACCTTCGAGATGGTCGATGAGCCTGACAGCATCGGTCGGGCTTTCTATTTCAAGGTGAATGGTGAGCCGATGTATGCCAAAGGTGCCAACTATGTCCCCGAGGAGATGATCGAGACTTGGATTAACGCCGACAACACGCTGAAATTGCTCCAAATGGCCAAGGATGTCCATTTCAATATGCTGCGTGTGTGGGGCGGCGGCATCTATCCCTCGGATGACTTCTTCAACATCTGCGACTCGTTGGGCATCTTGGTATGGGAGGACTTCATGTATGCAGGTTCGATGTATCCTTTCGACGAGACTTTCCTCGAAAACGCACGGATCGAGGCGGAGGAGCAGGTGAAACGTTTGGCTTCGCATCCTTCCTTAGCCTTATGGTGCGGGGGCAACGAAATCTCGGAAGGTTACTATAATTGGGGATGGCAACAGTCCTTGGGCTGGAGCGAGGAGGACGACCAGGCCATTAAGGCAGGATACGACCAACTCTTTGAAACCATATTGCCAGATGCTGTGGCCTTGTACGACGGTACGCGACCCTATTGGCCCAGTTCACCCTCGAAAGGCTGGGGCAGACCCGAGAGCCTGACCGAAGGCGATGTGCATTATTGGGGCGTTTGGTGGGGCGAGTTGCCTTACGAAGTCTACCGCGAGAAGGTGGGCCGCTTCAATAGTGAGTACGGCTACCAAAGCTATCCCGATTACCAAACCTTGCTGAAAATCGCGCAAGGTGAAGAGCTGAACAAGGATGCCGAAGTGATTGCGGCGCACCAGAAACACGCCCGTGGCACCCGACAAATCGACGATTTCATCAAAAGTTATTACCCCAATGTCCAGCCGAAGGACTTTGAGGAATATGTGCATCTGAGCCAACTCTCGCAAGCCTACGGCATGGAGATTGCCATCGAGGCGCACCGCACGGCGAAACCCTACAACATGGGCACGCTCTATTGGCAGCTCAACGACGCCTGGCCCGTGACTTCGTGGTCGTCCATCGACTATTACGGCCATCCCAAGGAGCTGCAAGAGCGGTTGAAGACGCTTTTTGCGCCTGTGCTTTTGAGTCTCGACAGGAAAGACTATGGGGTTTTTGTCACATCAGACTTGCTTCGCGACATCGATGGCATGCTGACGGTCAAGGTGTGCGATTTTGAAGACCTTAAACATGACGGACTCAAAGACCGTGCGCTATTTGAGCAAACAGTGAAGGTGGAGTTGGATGCTAACGAAAACCGTAAGTTCTACGTTGAAGGCCTAAGCGAATACTTGCGCAACCTTGACCTGCAAAAGGTTTACGTGAAGCTGCAATTGACCGAAGGCGACACCCTCACCGCCGAGCGCAAATGCTATTTTTCCGCTTTTTTTGAGTGAGGGGTGTAACTTTTTTGCTGTTTCTCCGTATTACTGGTGTTGACGCGAGACTATGAGACGCGAGACACGAGACTGGTGTAGTCCCGAGTCTCGAGTCTCGAAGTCCCGCGTCAAAGAAGAGAGAAACAACAAACATCAAAAACACCAATAAAAATGAAAACAAGATTATTTTTTGCAGCTTTGTTGCTGCTGGCCTTCGGAACATTGAAGGCGCAAGACACCGTGACCGCTGCACCAAAACAGCAAGATCCGGCAATTATAATGAGGAATATGCCTGACATGTCGCAACTCCCTGAGTTGATGCGCGAACTGGGATTGAACCTTCAAATGCTTACCGACTCGGTTGATTGGCAATCGTTTGAGAAAGACATGGAGAAGTGGGGCGCAGAAATGGAAGAATGGGGCCGCAAGATGGAGAAGTGGGGCGCAGAGTTTGAGAAAAAGTATGATATGCCGAACAACTATCGTCCTACAAAAACAGATGATTCCCCAATTCGCGTTATTCGAGTAACGGGTTCGGGCGATGTCGTTATCAGCCAGACTCCAGGACAGTTTTCGTTGAAGAAAGAGGGCAAGATAGTCTCCGACAACCGTACGGAGTCGGGGATGCTCCTTCTTTCCAGTTCAGACGACTATGAAGTTGAAGTCTCACAACTTGAAAACATCCAATTGCTTTCGTCTGGCGATGTCATCTGCAAGAACACTATAAAAGGTGACTATATCAATGTATATAATGGTGGATCGGGCGACATGGTTATGAAGTTGGATTACGATACCGTACACGTTGTCCTGAATGGTTCGGGAGATATCATCCTTCAGGGTAGATGCAATGTATTGGAAACCATACTGCTTGGAAGTGGTGATTTGAATGTCGACGGTTTGAATGTCGTGAAATCGAATGTCGTGGAAAATACATCGTCAAAGGAACACAAAACCAAGGATAGACGTCCTGAAAAAAAGAACCTTCTTTTCGATGCCCAATGGAATGGCTTCGAGGCAGGCTTGAATATGCTCTTCAATACCCCTGCTGATGTTGTGAATACCAATAACGGTGCACAAGGCATGGAAATCAGACCTTTGCGCAGCTGGTACTTTGGCTTCAACATTGCCGATGTGGGCGTCGCTTTCGACAGAAGACATAGAGTGGGCCTGTTTACCGGTGTCGGCCTCGGCTGGAACAACTTCAGCTGGAACAATAATATCAAGATTGAGTATAACCCTGACAATGTGGTGTATACCCTCGTTCCCATTGAAACGGACCAGGTCGTGAAGAACAGCAAATATGGCGCATTGTTCCTGCAAATGCCGTTGATGCTGGAAGTCCGTCCGACGCGTAGCATGTACATCGACGCGGGCGTGACTGGTGGCTTGCGTATCGCTCAGTGGAATCGTGTGAAACTTGAGGATGGCACGCAAAGCAAGCGCTATTATGGGGCAAGCATCAACCAATTCAAGCTGGATGCCTCGCTCCGCGTGGGTGGCGAAAACATTGGCTTCTTCGCCAACTATGCCTTGCTGCCTATCTTTGACATGCGCAACGCAAAGGTGCGTCCCGTCAATTTCGGATTCAGCATCAATTTCTGATTGGATGGTATTCTAACGTGTTCAGTATGATAATAAGAAAGGTCGCCCGAAACGAGCGACCTTTCTTCGTACTATAGTGTGATATTATTTCACAACGACCTTCTCCATACGCACTTGTGTGCCTGTGGTGAGGCGGAGGAAATAGATACCCTTGGTCATATCGTCGACGTTGATTTGTGCGTTGCTCGTGGCAGTGCCGCTGGCGACCTTTTGCCCCATGCCGTTGAACATCTCGTAGCTGAATTCGGCATTGCCGCTGCTGATGAACAAGGTGTTATTGACGGGGTTGGGATAGATGGCAAATTCAGCCTCGTTCTCGCTGATAGCATCAAGAAATTCAACGATGATGCATTCTGGCAGAGAAGTACCCTCAACATATTCAGCGACTACACAATAGGTATAGTAGCCGTCTTTGCTGATGATGTTGTCGGTGAAGGTGGTTTCATCCGTCTGGCCGATTTCGATTCCGTTACGGGAGATGATGTAGTTGATGGCACCTTCAGGAGCGTTCCAGTTCAAGATAACGCCTGTCTCGGTGACTTCAGCTTGCATTTCCTCAACAGGGTTGAAAGATCCGACAGGAGCGCCACTACCGCAGTTGCAGTCAAATTCAAATGAGTAAGAAGCATTGGGGCTTGACCCTTGGCAGATAATATCACCATCCTCATAGCGCACAACGAAGGAGCATTCGGAGGGCCATTGACCCATAGTCCAGGACAGAGTGACATGTACACCGTGACCGATTTCAACAACATAGTTGGCAGCAAAACCATCTTGGATGGTCATATTCTCTGTGGGCGTGCCATCACTGAAGCTGGCGTTCAAATAGTTGCCATTCCAACCGTCACCGTAGGAGTCGCTAAGTTCAAAGATGACATTGCAACTGTTTTTCAGGGTGCCTGCGCCTTCTGCAATGAGGCCGCCATCAGCATTCAGTGTAAAGGCCAAAGGCAGTTGTTCGGTTACAGGGCAGTTGGGGTCGATGGTGAGGGTGAACACACAAGCGGCAACACCCGTTGGGTCAATTGTTCCAACTTCAAATGATTCATTGGCAAGGCTGACATAGGGGCTTGTTGTGGTGACGTTTGCAATGGCGTTGGTGGCTTTGTAGTGTCCTGAGTTCACAAATGAAGCAACTATTGAAAGGGTCTCACCAGGGACAAAACCGCCGGGATTGACCATACCATTGAATTGAAGTATGGCTTCTGCTGCGGTAATGGATGCTCTGCCTTCCCAAGTGTTGTCGCCACAAACGGCTGTGGTGTTGATGGTGAAACGGGTACCGTCAGCAACGCCTTCGGCAACGCTGTAGCTGAAACCGTCAACTTGAACGGTAGCTTCGGGATCAAGATTTTCAAATGTGGCGGTGCCGTTAAGGATGGTTAGGTTAGAGTCTTCACAGCTCAATGTAACGGTGGTGGTACCATTGGTGGCGGCAGTGCCTACGTTCTTGAAGGTAATGCTCATCGGCGCTTCGTGACCAACGTGAACAGTGCCAGGTGTGTAGCTGTCGACGGAGACATAGGGACCTTCCAAAGCGGCGGCAGGAACGGTGTTAAGATAAGGAATGCGTTGTGGATGAGTCACGCAGATGGTGACATCGCCAGCTGAGGTGACAGGGTCAACTGCAACTTCGATGACACCAGTCTCGTCAACAAGACCGACGCCAAGCAACACGCCATCCTTGCTAATGGCCACGTAAGAGCCCGGATCTGCAGTCACCTCGTAGGTAGGCATACCGATGGGGAAAATAGCCATATGGCTAACCGTATTCTCAGTGGGTTGCACACGGAAAGGCATGACAGAACCGTCGCCCAATACGTGGTATGCCTGCCAGTAATAAAGCGTTTCAGAATGCATCTCGTAACCGAGGCTTTGTGCAGCGTTACCGGCAAGGTTGCCAATGAATAGGATGGCGCAAACGGTATTGTAGGCATCATCGTCCCAGATGGCATCATACATTCCCATTGTGGTTTCTTCGTAGGTAGGCATGGTGCCGTCGTGACGGGCTGTAGCACCCACACCAAAGTAATAGTCGTTGTACCAAGTGGTGTTCGGGCAGGAACCAATATAGGCGTATGCGCCCTTGTTTTCAGCACGTACCAAGGCCTCTCCAAAGCAGGTGCCGTAACCCCAGTCACCCGATTGGCAGCAGTTGCCGACGGCAAGGAAATACTTGTGCTCGTTGGTCAGGTTGTTGACGTCGCTAACAGTGAAGCTCGGTCCTGCCCAGCAGTCTTGGCCACCATGGGCAGTGTAATTGGCAAAACCAACGCCAGTGCTCAGGTAGCTGTAGCAATTGGTATAGGTACCATGACTGAATTCGTACACGTTTTCAAATCCGTGTTCTTCGTTGTAATAGTAATGGGAGGCGTACCAAATGGCAGGACGACCCACAGTAATGCCGTATCCATTGTCTTCACCAGCAATGAGCAATACATTGTTCAGATAGCTCGGGTCAGGCATAGTGTATTGTTCATATTCCAGAGCCTTGTTGAGCATGGAGGTCAACTGGGCAGGACTTGTGGCAGACAAACGGCTGTGGAACATGTCAGGGAACTGGTCACCATCGACACTTGAATAAGGAAGGTCGCTGACACAGTGGGATTGGCTTGCAGATGCAACACCAGGAACAACTTGATCTTTGTCGCCTACAATGGTAAGGAAAGTGGGAGCGTCTTTGCCATACTCCTGTTGGATGAAAGCGCTAATGGCCGAAGAGTTGCTGCCGATTTCATCGGTGTAATGTACATTCAGATAAATGCCTTTCGTGGTTTTCCAATTCAGCCATTCCTGAAGGCTTTCTTCAAACATGCGGTTGGCAATGACCAACATCTTCACGGGAGCCTGCCAGAGGTCAGGGTGCTCATCGTACACGTCGTCGCGCCAGTTGAACATCTGTTTGTAGACGCCAGCAAAATAGGGACTGAAGGTTCTGGCAAACTCGTTGTAAGATGCCGATTTGTCGTATTGGCTGTAACGCACCTCGACTTCAATGTTGTTGAAGACGCGGATGCTATTCGTGGCGGGGTCATATTGCACGGGGTTGACCGTCAGTGTGCCGATTTGGATGCCACGCATCGTACCTTGGATTTTCGCTTCAGCGATGGGCCGCTCTGCAAAGCCTTTGGCCGCATAGGCCTTTGCGTTGTATGCGAAAGGCACATCTTCAGGCTTTTGGTTCTTGAAGAGCAGAGGCTGTTGGGGATAAAGCGTCTTGATGCCAAAGTCTGAGAGGGAATAAACCGTTGTGGTGTAGTTCTTCACCTCAACGGAAAGGTCGCTGACACCGTAAGGGACGGCAAGCAGTTTGTTGACGGCGGGCAAGGTGGGCTCGCCAATTCTTCCGGAAGGATAGGTGCTTTCCATAGTAATGTTGGAAAACACACCCTTTTCAGTGGTGACTTCAGAAGCGTCAATGCTGCTGAAAGAGAAGGAGGCGGTGAAGCCTTCGTCAGTTACGTTGGCACAGGATTGTGCCGAATTGGCTCTGCCTAAGTCGATGCGCTGGGCGTTGACAGTGGAGCCAATGAGCATTCCTAACAAGAGGAAAGCCGTAGTTAAAATGTTGGTTTTTCTCATAGAATGAAATTATTTGTGATACTTTAATAGATTCGAAGGAATCGACCCTTATTGTTTAAACTGCAAAAATACAAATCTTTTTTCTTATAGAATGCTTTTTGGCGGGGAAATATTATCAAATCGAAATGTTTGTTTTTTGTGCGCTTTTGCCGAATGAATAAAAACGAAAAAAAACGCTTAACGAGAGGCTTTTTCTCGTTTCAAAGTATTGCTATTATTTTACGACCACCTTATTGATGCGACCTTTGTCCTTTTCATATAAAGATTTTAAGACAGATGTAATTATTTGATGTCCAATATTTTGTTGAAGGCTTTATTGTCGTTGAGGATTTCGATTGCTTTTTGTATGCCTGGATCGGTAAAGGCCATCACCTGATAGTATTGTTGCGTCTCCCAAACATTGCGGGCAATCAATGCCTTCATTTGCAAGAGGAGGAACTTCTCGGAACGGGCAAACTGTTCGTCATTCCAATCCACCTTAGCTTCTTCAGCGGCTTTCTTCAATCCATTGACTATATCCTTCCCAACGTTGAAATTCTTGTTGAAGTGCTCAAAATCACCATATTGTGCCTTAATCTCATCGCGATGCTTGAGACCGTAATCGGTGGTGAAGCGGTTGAGGATGCCTTTGCGGACGAGGTTGGTGTAGAGCTTGCTGTTGAAGGCCGTGTCAACTGGGATAAAGAGATCGGGCATAATGCCACCACCGCCGTAAACGGTGCGCCCACCGTCAGTTTTGTATTTCAACGAGTCAGGGAAATGGATGCTGTCTGCGTGGTAGTATTCTCCGTGTTCGAGACGTTTGGTCATCTCCTTTGCATAGTCCTCAACGCCTTTTTCATAGGGACGCTGGATGCAACGACCTGAAGGCGTATGGTAACGCGAGGTGGTGAGGCGGATTTGAGAACCGTCAGGAAGGTTGAAAGGTCGTTGAACTAAGCCCTTGCCGAATGAGCGACGTCCGATAACCACACCACGGTCGTGGTCTTGGATGGCACCTGAAAGAATCTCACTGGCTGATGCCGAGCCTTCGTCGATGAGTACGACCAGTTTGCCTGTGGTGTAAAGCCCTGCTTTGGTGCTTCTCCATTCCTGACGGGGCGAGCGGAGGCCTTCTGTGAAGACGATAAGCTTGTCTTCTGGAATGAACTGGTCGACGAGTTCGATAGCAGTGTTGAGGTAGCCGCCAGTGTTGCCACGCAGGTCAATAATGAGTGATTTCATGCCTTGGGCTTGCAGCTTGGAGAATGCCTCCTTGAACTCTTGTGCCGACTCTTGGGCAAAGCGGTCGAGCTTGATGTAGCCGATATGGTTGTCAAGCATATAAGCTGCATTGATGCTGTTTAGCGGAATCTTGTCACGGATAATCTCAAAATCAAGGAGCTCGGGGTCGTTGCCACGCTTTACGCTCACGGTGACTTTGGTCCCTTTCTTGCCTCGCAGGTGTTTTTGTACATATTCGTTGTCGACCTTTTTGCCGAAGGCATCCTCGCCATCAATTTTGATGAATTGGTCGCCAGCCATAATGCCCACTTTCTCGGAAGGGCCGCCTGCTGTGGGGCTGATGACGGTGATGGTGTCGCGGATGAGTTGGAAGGTCACGCCGATGCCCTCGAAGCTTCCCACGAGAGGCTCGTTAGCCTTTTCCACATCTTTTTTCGAGATATAGGCCGAGTGTGGGTCTAGTTCCTTGAGTGCGGCTGTGATGGCATCTTCCACTATTTTCTCGCTGTTGGCGGTGTCGACATAGTAGTTTTCAATAAGGTAAAGCGTCGAGGCGAACTTTTGGACGTTCATCTGCGCATTCGCTTGGGAGTGTTGGGCTGTTGCAGCTATTGCAAAGAAACAAGCAATAGACAAAAAAATCAATTTCAGGGATTTCATGGATTAAAACGATGTTTTAGGGATGCAAAGATAACGAAAAAAACGGAAATACTATTGCCTCAAAATCTCAAAAGTATTGTCCTCATTGAGCTTGATGATTGTCGAACTTTTGGGCTTGCAGAAGCTGTCGTGGTAGAGTTGCACCACATAATCGACCGAGTTCTTGATTTCATCGCAGATGTCGCTGAAGATCATCGATGAAGGTTGTCCAGTTAGGTTGGCCGAGGTAGAGGTGATGGGCTTGCCGAGGCGACGGATGACTTCCTTGCAGAAGTCGTTGTCAACCACGCGGATGCAGATGCTCTTGTCATCGGAAACGGCCTTGGCCAAGTTCTTGCTTTCGGGATAGATGATGCTCAGTGGGCTTTTGGCACCCTTGATGAGGTCGTAAGCGATGGCGGGCACATTAACCACATAATCTTGAAGCCTTTCCACCGAATCAACGAGAATGATGAGGCTCTTGTTGAGCGGCCTCTGCTTGACGGCGTAAACCCGCAGGCAGGCCTTGTTATTGGTGGCATCGCAGCCCACACCCCAGATGGTGTCGGTGGGGTAGAGGATGGTCTTCCCGGCTTTCAGTGCCGCCACAGTGCGTTCGACTTCTTGTTCAAATGCTTCTTCCATTGTTTTCTTCTTTTTGTGATTGTCCTGCGGACAAGAAATCGTTCAAAAATTCTTTTAAAATCTGTATAAAAATCTATCTTATTGATTTTGAATAATTTTATATTGATTTTTGATAGATTTCTTGCGAAGCAATCCCGTTATTGTTTTTCTTTGATTTTCTTTCTTAATAGATTGTATTTATGCCTATTGGCCTGCATCATCGTGTGGCAGATGCTGAAGCCCGTCTTGCCGTAGAGGAAGCCGCCTTTTATTATATAGGTGCGGATGAAATTGATGCACGGACTAAACAGCCAAGGCAGAATGCCCGTCTTCTTGCCGCGTTCGTAGTATGAGTGTGCGCCCAGTTCGGCGAAATGGAACTGCTGCTTGCGAAAGGCCTCGGGCGTGTCCCAGGAATAATGCAGCAGGTCGCCGCGCAACAGGGTTTTCTTCGGTGTTGCCTTGTAGTTCAGCCACTCGTGGATGATGCCTTCCCATTCGGCGAAGCCACGTCGCCAGATGCGGATCTTGGTCTCGGGATAGAGTCCGCAGCCTTTCACCCACTGGCCACAATAGTTGTTGAGGCGGTTCATCGCGAAGACTTCGTTTTCGGCGATTTCCTTGTCTTTCAGTGCTTTGACGGACTGTTTTAGTTCGTCCGAGAGGGCTTCATCGGCATCGATACTGAAGATGAGGTCGCAGGTGGCGAGGTCGTCGGCAAGGTTTTTCTGGTCGGAGTAGCCGAGCCAGTCTTGGCTGAAGAACTTCACGCCATAGCGGTCGCAGATGGCTTCGGTCGCATCGGTGGAATGCGAGTCAACGACGATGATCTCGTCGGCAATATCCTTAACGGAGTCAAGGCATTGCGCGATTTTCTGTTCTTCGTTGAAGGTGATGATGACGACCGAAAGGGTGTTCATTGCCGCAAATTTTCCGCAAAATTAGGCTTTTTTTCTTATTTTTGTGGACTTTTCGTGAGACTTTATGTCCGAGCATTGGGAAATATACGCTGACTGGAATCCATGGCACGGTTGCACCAAGATAAGTCCCGGGTGTAAGTA
>JAEEGJ010007242.1_pt1 | contig 32103 bp, 21 predicted proteins | sample 8958761 | NCBI WGS metagenome assembly JAEEGJ01 (sample SAMN16246546, study PRJNA631951) | gut metagenome | biome: gut microbiome; feature: rumen; material: RS-attached | host: Bos | place: Iran: Karaj | collected 2018-10
GGTAGATACCCAAAGCCCAGCTCAGCACGAAAAACATCGCCGTGGCGAGCACGCTTCCGGCCGAGAAAAAGCCAACCCTCTGCCGCTTGACGGGGGCCCAATAATAGATGAAGGACACGGCAAAGAGGGTGGCGAAGGTCAGCAATAGCCAGCGTCCGACGTTGAACAGCACCACGTTGGTCTGGCTGATGGTCATCCAGCCCTGTGCGAAGAGCAGCTGCAACAGCAGCTTATGTCCTATCAACAGACTGAGCACCAGCACAATGATGATGTAAAGCACAAACACCATGGCGATGCACAACAGGTAGCGCTGCACGAAGGGGCGCTTCTCGATACTCTTGTTGGCGAAGTTGAGCGAGAGGATAAAGCTGTTCATGCCGTTGGCCGCCAACAAGATGGATCCAATGAAGCCGATGGACAGCAGGGTGCCGTGACGGTGTCCCATGATGTCGTTGATGGTGTCGGCCAACGGTCCCATGATGCCGGCCGGCACGATGCCGCCGAGCTGCATAAGCAACTCGTCCTGGAGGCCGTCGACCGGGAAGTAGGCCACCAGCGTAAAGAAGAATATCAGCAGCGGGGGCAGTGCCGACAGGAAGCTGTAGGCCAGTCCTTTGGCACGTTGGTTCAGGTCGCCGTTGAAGATGCCCACCAGGAAGTAGCGCAGCACGTCGTATACCGGCACCCCCTTGTTGCCCGGCAGGGCGAAATGCTGCAGGAAGTACAGCGTGCTGCGCACCTGCCGCTTGTAGAGCAGATGCCGCAGCAACTGCCGCAGCTTGCTCGTCCCCAACCGTTTATATGCCTTTACCCGAACCACTTAAAACTTAAGACTTAAAACTTAACCAGCGAAATATCCATGCTCTTGATATGGTGCGTCAAGGCACCCACAGAGATAAAGTCCACCCCCGTCTCGGCATAGGCGCGGAGGGTCGTCTCGGTGATGCCGCCGCTGGCCTCAGTCTCGTACCTGCCACCGATGCGCTTCACCGCCTCGGCCAGCAGCTCCGGCGTGAAATTGTCGAGCATGATGCGGTCTACACCGCCATGGTCGAGCACCCGCTGCAGCTCATCGAGGTCGCGCACCTCAATCTCTATCCTCAAGTCTTTACCCTTTGCTTTCAGGTAGTTGTGCGTGCGGTCGATGGCCGCTTCGATGCCGCCCGCGAAGTCGATGTGGTTGTCCTTCAGCATCACCATGTCGTACAGGCCGATACGGTGGTTGGTACCGCCGCCGCACTTAACGGCGTACTTCTCCAGCAGGCGCATGTTAGGGGTCGTCTTGCGCGTGTCAAGCAACTTGGTATGAAGCCCTTGCAGCATCTCCACCATGCGGTGTGTCTCGGTGGCGATGCCCGAGAGGCGCTGCATGAAGTTCAGCGCCGTGCGCTCGGCCGTGAGGATGGAACCACTGTGACCTTCCACGGTCATCAGCACATCACCCTTCGCCACGAGCTCCCCGTCGTGCTTCAAAATATTTATCTTCAACGTGTTGTCAACCAACTCAAAGACTCGCTTGCCCACTTCGACGCCACACAGCACGCCGTCGGCCTTGGCCACCATCTTGGCGGCGTCAGTCGCCTCAGGCGGTATGCAGGCCAGCGTCGAGTGGTCGCCGTCGCCGATATCCTCGCGAAGGGCAAGGCCGATGAGCTCGTCGAGATTGTCAATATTCTTCATAAGCATCTGATTCTATGGTTTTAAGTGACTATTCTACCGAAATGTTCAAACTGCAAATATACAAAATAATCCTGAATTGGATGCAATTAGATGCAATTACGCAAAAAAAATGTTTTGGGGCGGGTGTGACGGGTCACCTCTGCAACCACCACTCCCACAGCATCCTAAAGGGTATTTCTACGGTCGTTCTACGGTATTTCTACGCTCGTTTAACGGTAAAAAACCGTAGAAATACCGTAGAAATACCGTAGAACGACCGTAGAACGAGCGGAGGGGAACCGGAGGGGAAAGGGAGAAAAAAGGGAGAAAAAAAAGTGAGGCTAAAATGGAATTATTTGTTTTATGTCAAAAAAAAATTGTATATTTGCAGAATAAAAACAACCCCCATAAACAGGCTATATTATTCTCGTTCAATAAGAAAGAGAGTAGTATGGCATATTGAAAGCATATGCAGATAGCAATCTCGGGAAATATCGGAGCAGGAAAGACGGAGTTGACGAAACTGCTGGCGAAGCACTACGGCTACCGTGCCGTCTACGGGCCTACGGAGGAGAACCCCTACCTCAGCAGCTTCTATGAGGACATGCGGCGGTGGTCGTTCAACATGATGGTGCATTCGCTCTACGCCAACATCAAGCAGCTGGCGGAATTGCAGGAGCGGAAGGTGAGCTTCATCCGCGACCGTTCGCTGTATGACGACGTCTATATCTTCGCACCCAACCTGCAGAGCATGGGTCTGATGACGACGCGCGACCTGACGACCTACACCAACCTGTTCGAGATGACCTACTCGCTACTTCCGCAGCCCGACCTGCTAATCTACCTGCGGGGCGACGTGCCGACCCTAATACGACACATCCAGAAGCGCGGACGCGAGCTGGAGAGCAGCATCCGCCTGGACTATCTGACCAATCTGAACAACCGCTACGAGCACTGGGCGGAGAACTACGAGGGTAAGATGCTGGTGGTGGACATGGACGAGTGCGACTTCGTGGAGAGCCGCGAGGACTTGGGCCAGATTATCAACCGCATCGACGCCGAATTCAACAGTTTGTTTGCCAACAAATAGAAGCGACCATGAGTGTACTGGCTGTGATACCCGCGCGATATGCGTCGACACGATTCCCCGGCAAGCCGCTGGCACTGCTGGGCGGACGGAGCATCATCAGCCGTGTGTGGGAGCAGGTGTCGGAGATGGCGTGCGTGGACGAGGCCATCGTAGCCACGGACGACGAGCGCATCTACAGCCATATCAACGAACTGGCGGGCCGCGAGGCAGCCATGATGACCTCGTCGGCACATCCCAGCGGGACAGACCGCTGCGGCGAAGTGCTGCGGCGCCTGGAAGGACTGGGCGAGCACTACGACGTGGTGGTGAACATACAGGGCGACGAGCCCTTCGTGTCGAAACAACAGATCGAGCTGCTCGTGGAGAGTTTCCGCGACCGCTTCATCGAGATAGCCACCCTGCGCACCCCCATCCGCAGCCGCGAGGAGCTCTTCTCGCCCAACAACGTGAAGGTGGTGTGCAACAAGCTGGGCCGTGCACTCTATTTCAGCCGCCAGCCTATCCCCTACCGTCGAGGTGTGGACGAGACGGAATGGCTGGAGGGAGGCGAATACTACAAGCATGTGGGCGTCTACGCCTTCCGCGGCGAAGCGCTGAAGGAGGTGTGCCGCCTGGAGCCATCGATGCTGGAACAGTGTGAGAAGCTGGAGCAGTTGCGCTGGCTGGAGGCAGGCTTCCAGATAGCGGTGAAGACCACCGACCACGCCAACATAGGCATCGACACGCCGGAGGATTTGGCGGAAGCGGAGAAAGCGTTGAGTAAGAAAGACGAGACGTTGAACGTGCAGTGGAAAGTGTGAAGTGTTAAGCAAGAAAACAAAGAAAAACGAGATATGAACATTACTGACTTAATCGTCGAAATGCTGGAAAAAGGGCAGAAAGTGGATCTGCCCGGTATCGGAACCCTTGACAGTGTGATGCAGAACGCACACCACGACCCGAAGAGCCAAACCTACTACCCGGCCAGTCGCGTGATTGCCTATAGTGAGAGCGCTGAGGGCGGGGACGATATCATTAAGGAGCTGGCCGCCCGCGAATGTATCGGGGAAGATGTGGCCAAGCAGATGTGGACGAACTATGTGGACGCGCTGACCGACAAGCTAAAACGCACGGGCAAGCACACTCTGGGCCGTCTGGGCACGCTGACCTGCGATGGTAAGAAGAGCTACGGCTTCACAATGACCGAAGGGCTGGTGCTCAGTGCCGACGAGAGCGGCGAGGTGCCCCTGACCGAGGTGAAGACCTACTCACACGACAACGAGGAAGACCCCTTCGCCCAGTTCGACGATGAACCCGAGGCAAAGCTCGTACAGCCGAACGAAGAGCCTGAACCCGCACCTGCACCGGAGCCTGCGCCCGACCCCGCACCCGTGGCTGAGCCCGAGCCCCAGGCCGAGCCGGTGAAGGGAAGCAGCATCCACGAAAGCTGGCACGAAGAGTTGAAGCAGCTCGACGAGATACCTCAGTCGGAAGCGCAGCGGCAGGAAGATGCCAAGGCTGCCGCCAAAGCGGAGAAAGAGCGCATCAAGGCCGAGAAGAAGGCCGAGGTGGAGCGCATCAAGCTGGAGAAAAAAGCCGAAGAGGAGCGCAAACGTGCCGAGGAGCTGCTGGCCAAGGAACGCGCCGCCGAGCAGAAACGCGAGGAGGAAGAGCGCCGCAAGGCCGAGGAAGCCCTGCGCAAGGCCGAGAAGGCTGCCGAGAAGGAACGCCGCAAAGCCGAGAAGACCGCCGAGGAGGCCCTACGTAAGGCCGAGAAGGAAGCCAACAAGGACCGTATCAAGGCCGAGAAGAAGGCCGCCGCACTGGCCGCCATAGCCGCACGTGAGAACGCTAAGCTCGAAGCCGCGGCCCGCGTCGAACAGGAGAAAGAGAACGCCCGCATAGAGAAAGAGAATGCCCGTTTAGAGAAGGAGCGCCGCAAAGAGGCCGAGCGGGCCGAGAAAGAACGCCGCAAAGCAGAGAAAATGGCGGCGAAGAATGCTGCGAAGAAGACCGATAACGAGGAGGGAGAAAAGAAAAAACGCCGCGTATGGCCCATCCTGCTGGTGCTGCTGGCATTGTTGCTGCTGGGCGCCGGAGCCTACCTGCTGCTCCACCGCACAGGCGGCAACGACAAGCCCGTGATGCAGGCCAAACACCTGACGGATGTCGGAGCCACCAACAGCATGACCTACAACTGCGACATGATAGACTACTCGGACAACGAGATACTGCGCCAGCGCAACATGGTGTGCCTCTTCATGGACGAGTACATCAATACCTTCCTGGCCGACCGCCGCTACAGCAATGCCCGCGTCTCGATGAAGGACCGTGTGCGCACCTATGCCGACCAGCGTCTGACCGAGCTGCTGGGACCGCGCTTCGCGGCACAGCGCCTGCTGTCGTATGAAGACTATGTCTATGCCTACAACAAGCCCTTCATGAAGGGCCGCTATGCCGACAGCGCCCGCTGCCTGGTGCAGGGAGAGCTGATGAACTACCGCTTCCTGGACGACATGCTCTACCGCATGGTCGACGAGCTAGGCCTGCAGGAGGACGGCCAGGGCACCGGAAAGAGCGCCGCCGAGGTGCAGCAGGTGAAGGATGCCGAGCGGAAAGCCCTGGAGCGCCGCAAAGCACAGCAGGACGGCGAGCTTCCGTTGTATGTGTATGTCCAGAAGGGCAGCAAACTGGGCTATGACCTGATTGCCGGCTTCTACCTGAACAAGAACACCGCCGCCAAGCTGACGGCCCGCCTGCACGAGCAGGGCTGCGACGCCTATATCATCGAGTTCAACGACATGTACTATGTGAGTATGGGCAGCACGAGCAGCCAGACGGCGGCCGACGCACTGCTGAAGCATGTCAAGAGCTGGTACGACGGCGACGTGGTCATCAAGAAGTGGTAAGAGATTAGTTGATGGGGCACCGGAAACTGCAGCGGTTCGCGGAGAACCTGACGTTCGACAACCTGTTCCAGGTGGGTTTTGACCAACTGGAGCAGGAAGGCTTCGCGCTGAAGGGAAAGTGGGCCGAGCACTTTGGCAACGGCAATCCCATCACGCTGGAGCTGGGCTGCGGCAAAGGAGACTACACCCTCGCCCTGGCGCGCATACATCCCGAGCGCAACTACATCGGGGTGGACATCAAAGGCGCACGCCTGTGGCGCGGAGCCAAGACGGCCACCGAGGAGCCGCTGAAGAACGTGGCGTTTATCCGCACGAGGATTGAGCTGATAGACCACTTCTTCGCCCCAAACGAGGTTTCGGAAGTATGGATCACATTCTGCGACCCACAACTGAAGAAACCCAACAAGCGGCTGACCAGCCCGCGGTTTCTCGACACCTACGACCGCTTCCTGGCGCCGCAGAGCGTAATGCACCTGAAGACCGACAGTCAGGAGCTGTACGACTACACGCTGAACGAGGTACTGCCGACCCGCCAGGTGGAAGTGCTCGCCAGTACAGACAATCTGTACTGCGAAAGCAGCCAGCAGCCAGCAGGCAGCGGTCAACTTTTGAGCGAAGCGAGGATGACGCAGACCTTCTACGAGCGGATGTTCCTTGCGGAGGGAAAGCCCATCACCTACATACAATGGAGAAACATTCAATAAAACAATAACAAACAAATAAAACAAACATCATTATGTCAGGACACAACAAATGGTCTAAGATTAAACGCGCCAAAGGGGCAGCCGATGCCAAGCGTTCGAAACAGTGGAGCAACATTCTGAAACAGGTCACCATCGCGGTGCGCGAAGGGGGCCCGGATCCCGACAGCAACCCGCGTCTGCGTCTGCTGGTGCAGAACGCCCGCGGCTGCAACATGCCCAAAGACACCCTGCAGCGTTCGATCAACAAGGCCAACGACAAAGACGCCGCCCAGATGATGGAGCTGACCTTCGAGTGCCATGTGAACCACGGCATCGCCCTCTTCATCGAAGCCCTCTCGGACAACAACAACCGCACGGTGGCCAACGTGAAGAGCATCATGAACAAGAACGGCGGTACGCTGGAGACGAACGGCAGCCTGGCTTTCCTGTTCACCCGCAAGGGCGTCTTCGTGGTGCCCCGCAAGCCCGAGATGGACATCGAGGAACTGGAGATGGAGCTCATCGACGGCGGCCTGGAAGAGATGGAGGCCGACGACGAGTACCTGACCCTCTACACCGCCTATGAGGACTTCGGCAACATGGTGAAGATGCTGGAGCAAAAAGGCATCGAGTGTGAGAGCGCCGAGTTGCAGCGCATCCCCAACACGCTGCGTCAGGTGGATACCGAGACCATCCGCAAAGTGATGAAGATCATCGGCATCCTCGAGGAAGACGACGACGTGACGAACGTCTACCACGACATGGAGATCCCCGACGACTTCGAGGAAGAGTAATGTCGAAATTGTATTTAGTGCCCACTCCCGTTGGGAACCTCGGCGACATGACCTATCGTGGCGTCGAGGTTCTCCGCTCTGTGGACCTCATCCTAGCCGAGGACACGCGGACGAGCCGCGTGCTGATGCAACACTACGGCATCGAGACGCCGCTGCAGAGCTACCACATCTTCAACGAACACCAGACGGTGGCGGGGTTGGTGGAGCGGCTGCTGGCGGGGACGACCATCGCCGTGGTGACCGATGCCGGCACCCCCGGCATCAGCGACCCGGGGTTCCTGCTGGTGCGCGAGGCCGTGAAGGCGGAGGTGGAGGTAGAGTGTCTGCCAGGGGCAACGGCCTTCGTGCCGGCACTGATAGACAGCGGTCTGCCCTGCGACAGGTTTGTCTTCCTAGGCTTCCTGCCGCACAAGAAAGGACGCCAGACGGCGTTGCAGGCGCTGGCCGGCGAGGAGCGCACCATGGTCATCTATGAGAGTCCCTACCGCCTGGTGAAGCTGCTGGAAGAGCTCAAAGAGGTGGTGGGCGACGAGCGCCAGGTGAGTGTGAGCCGCGAAATCAGCAAGTTGCACGCCGAGACGGTGCGCGGCAGCGTGGCAGAAGTGCTGACCCACTTCCAACAGAAAGAGGTCAAAGGCGAAATCGTAGTAATACTTTCCGGATCATGCCGTTAGAAATATTCATCTTCAGACTGGCCTGCGCATTGCTGGCGGGCATCATCATCGGCACGCAGCGCGAGTTGCGGCAGCACCAGGCGGGCTTGACCACCAACGCCCTGGTAGCGGTGGGCGCCTGCGTCTTCATCCTCATAAGCGAGGGCGTCATCATGCGGGCCATGGCCAGCGGCGGACCGGTGAACAACGACAACCTGCGTGTGCTGAGTCAGGTAGTGACCGGCATCGGCTTCCTGGGCGCGGGAGTCATCATGAAGAATGGCGTCACCATCCACGGTCTGTCGTCGGCGGCCACCATCTGGTGCTCGGCGGCGGTGGGGTGTCTGTGCGGCTACGGCATGTGGCGCGAGGCGGGCATCGCCGTGGCGGTGATACTGCTTATCAACTGGGGCCTGAAGAGCATAGAAATCATGTTCAAGAAGCGCCGCCACGAGAACGACGAGGGTGCGGGGGAAAATTAACCCCGCATTGTTGAAAACTTTTCTCCCTAATTAAAAATAATTTGTATATTTGCACTATGGAGTGCATAGTGCACAAACTGTGTAACGCATTGCACAGCAGGGGTATTATACACCTAACAGGGAAAGCAAAAAAAAGAATATAAAAAATAGGAAACAATTATTCATTAAACACCAAACTTTATGAAAAGAATGTACAAGATTCTGATGCCTTTGGTCGCAATAGTGGCCTTGGCATTGCCGTTGAATGTCACGGCCCAGGGAACGCTGACTTTCGATTTCGAAAACAACACCGTTCCTTCGGACTGGACAAACAACTCCGCCAATCCTTGGGTGGTAACAAACTCCTCGCAAGGGAATGGCCACTCTGGCACTTACTGCCTCAAAAGCGGTAACTCTGGTGTCTCCAGTTCGACATCCGCCATCTCGGCAACATTCACCTTCTTCACCGACGGTTCCATCAGTTTCCTTGGAGGCATCTTCGGCGAAGGCACATCCACCGTTTGGGATGCCTGCAAGTTCAAAATTGACGGCGTGGAGCAATTCTCCTACGGCGCCCTGGGTACCTGGGCCACCTACACCTACCAGGTGGAAGCCGGCACCCACACTTTTGAGTGGTCTTACACCAAAGATGACTCTGTCAACCCCACTGGCGACGCTTTCTTTATCGATAGCGTCGTAGTACAGGTAGGCACAAACGATGGTTCATATTGCTATCGCGTGTACGATGTGGTAGCTTCGGCCATCACTACCGACGGTTTTACCCTCTCTTGGCTCGATACCAGCAACAACAGTGCCACCTACACCGTCTACAATATGGCTGACACTACTGTTCTCACCACCAGCACCACCACCTCTTGCACCATATCAGGCCTCAACGCCAACACCGTTTATAACGTTGCCGTCGTTGCCGATTGCGGCACCGGCACTCCTTCCTCATACGCCACAATCTCCGTCCGCACCGCCTGCGGTGCGATGAATGCGCCCTACACCATCTACTTCGACAGCGTGACCGGCGCACTGCCTGAATGCTGGACGGCCATAGCCACCGGTACCAGCGGCAGCGGCACTTTCCCCTCGGTATACAACTATTCCAACAACTCCTACAGCAGTCCCAGATATCTTGAGTTCGAGAGCAGCAATGGTGCCACCGAAATTCTAGCACTACCGCCGATGAACAACATCACCTCGCTGGGCCTCACCTTCTACGCCTCGGTGATGAACCGCAACTTTGTGCTTGAAGTCGGTGTGCTGGACGACACCACCTTCGAGGTGGTCGACACCATCAACCTCATCGTTGGCAACGGCAACTGGCACAACTCCTACTACCGCTACAACGTCTTCTTTGCCAACTACAGCGGCAACGGCGACCGCATCGCCCTGCGCGTTACAGGCACCGCCAACAGCAGCTACACCCTGATGATGGACAACTTCTCCGTTCAGGAGTTCAGCGGCTGCTATCCTGTGACCAACTTCTCCATCAGCAACGTCGGCAGCACTGAGGTGACCCTCGACTGGGACGACAACTTCAACAACGGTGCCAGCTACAATGTCTACTACTGGACGAGTCCCACCGACACCCTTGTGGAGATTGCCACCGCCGACTCCGTCACCATCACCGGCCTCTCCATCAACACGGTCTACAACTTCGCCGTGGAGGCCGACTGCGGTAGCGGCAACGTAAGCACCAGGACGGTTGCCATCAGCACCCGCACCCTGGCTGGCGACCCCATCAGCGATTTCCCCTACATCTGCGGATTTGAATTTGCTGAGGACGACAACGGCGACACCATTAACGAAGGTGCAGTCTGGGTGACGGAAAACAACACGCCCAACGGCTGGTATACCGGCACAGCCGCCTTCAACACCGGCAGCCGCGGACTTTACATCAGTAACAACACGACCGGAGCCACCAACGCCTACAACAACAACACTAACTGTGTCTCCTATGCCCACGCCACCTTCAACCTGACAGCCGGCGAGTATGTGCTCAGCTTTGACTGGAAAGCCAACGGCGAGAGCACCTACGACTTCCTGCGTGTAGCCTACGCCCCCTATGGCACTGCGCTACTCACCAGCTACAGCGACTGGGGCTCCGGTGCAACGGCTCCCACGGGATTCACCAGCCTCGACGGCGGCAAGTTGAACCTGCAAACCACTTGGCAGAACAAGACAACCACCTTCACCGTTGCCAACTCAGGCCTTTACGACCTCTACTTCGTATGGCGCAACGACTATAGCAGCGGCTCCCAACCTCCCGCCGCCATCGACAACGTCCAGCTTCTGCGCAACACATGCCCTGCCCCCACCAACTTTGTGGCTGACAGCATTGGAGCTTATGACGTCACCTTCCATTGGACCCCCGGCGGCCAAGAGACCGAATGGGTCATCCGTGCCGTCCATGGCAACGTGACCGACCCGTGGCAGTCGTCCACCGACACCACCTTCACCTACACCGGCTTGAGCAGTGAGACCAGCTACACCTTCCAGCTGCGTGCCGTATGCGGCGCTGACGACAGCAGCCTCATCGTAACCCGCACGGCGACGACCCTCGTCACCTGCGAGGCTCCAACGAATTTCACTGCCAACGTGCATGGCGACACCGCCACCTTCAACTGGAGCGGTGCCGTCGGCAGCAACTATGTGCTTGTCTACGGCACGGCAGGCCTCAACCCCGACACCGCCAGCAGCCCGCTTAACATAACCGACACCACCTATGATGCCATCCTTACCGACACCGGCTTCTACGATGCCTATGTGCTCATCAACTGCGGTGGCGACAGCAGCCGTTGGGTGGGTCCCGCCAGCTTCAGCTACGGCGTCAACATCAGGAATATGGCCACCACCGGCACGGACACCCTGCGCAGCTGCGCCGCCATCGTCTATGACAACGGCGGTCCCAACGGCCAGTATGCCACCGACTGCAACGCCACCCTCGTCCTGTTGCCCAACAACCCCAACGACATGGTGCGCATCAGCGGTACCGCGGATGTCGAAAGCGGCTATGACTTCCTGACCATCTATGAGGGTGTAGGCACCAGCGGCACTCTCCTGTTTAGTGAAGCAAGCGGAACCTTCGGCCCCTTCATCGCCGAGGCCTTCACCGTGGTCTTTACCTCTGACGACATGATTAACTATGACGGTTTCGAGATTAACGTCTCCTGCATGGCTGGCGGCAACTGCGCACGTCCGCGCAACCTGACCGTCAATGCCGTGCAGGCTGACAGCGTCGCCGCGAGCTGGAACACCATCGACAACACCGCCACTGGCTGGGATATCGTCGTCGGCACTCCTGGTTTCAACCCTGACACTGCCAGCAACATCATCCCTGTTACCGACAGCAGCCATGTTTTCACCAACTTGGTTGGTGGCACTGCTTACGAAGTGTATGTCCGCACCGACTGCGGCAGCGAACAGAGTATGTGGCTTGGCCCCGTCCGCTTCACTCCCGGCACCTTCAACATGGGCGTTACCGGCAGCAGCACTATCAGCATGTGCAGCGGCATCATCTATGACGATGGCGGTGCCACTGGACTCAGCAGTATCAACACGAACTATACACTCACCGTCTACCCTGCCAGCGCCGACTCCATGCTGGCCTTCCATGGCACCTTCGAATACTATGAGGGCTACGACCACCTCTATATCTATGAGGGCGTGGGCACCAACGGAACCATCTTGTGGCAAGACGACGGGATTAGTGGCTACGAAGCCATCCTGCTCGACACCTGCACATCCGGCCCCATCACCATCCAGCTTATCACCAATAGTTGGTATGCCTATTCTGACCTTGAGTTGTTCGTCAACTGTGTAGCAGCTCCCAACTGCTCACCTGTGAACAACCTAGAAGCCCATACCACTCCAACCGCGGCCCTCATCACCTGGGAGCCAGGCTTCTACGGACACTACACAGGTGCCACCGTTGAGTACAAGGCCGACTCTGCCGCCGACTGGACAAGCGTGGGCACCGTCACCGGCAAGTACATTGTCATTGACGGCTTGGATGCTGTCACCGACTACAATGTGCGGGTTACCACCGACTGCGACGGCTTTGCCGGCGGCGTGGCCGTAGCCAACTTCACCACTGCCGACTATGAATGCGCTGTTTTTGACACTGCTTCGACATTCAACATTACTCTTGCCAACGGTTCTGATGACAACTCCTATATCCCGAGCTACTCGCTTTATAACTACAGCATGAGCCAGCAGATCTTCACCGCGGCCGAAATCAACCACGGAGGCACCATTTCCACCGTCGCATTCAATGCCCATACGATTGCCACTCCGAACCGCACGATTGAAATCTACATGGGCCACACCACTTCCACCACTTCTACCTCCTTCCTGAATCCAAGCGACATGACAATGGTCTACAGCGGCGCTGCGACATTTGTGCCAGGTTGGAACACATTCGAGCTGACCACGCCGTTCAACTACGACGGTGTGCAGAACCTCGTCATCACCGTGCGCGATATGACCGGCAGCTGGTCGAGCGCCAATTACTGGCTCGGCTCTAACAGCGGCACCTCCGGAGTGAGCCTCTATGCCTATCGTGACAGCGGTCCCTACAGCATCGGAGAGAACGCTGGCAGCGCCGGCACATTCCGTTGCGGAACCATCATTGCAGGTTCGAGCTGTCAGCAGCAGGCCACCTGCGCCGCCCCAGCAGCAGCAGTGATTGACGTGACCACCACCACCGTCACTGTAGCTTGGGCTCCCGGCGCCGGCGACACCACTTGGAATGTCGCCTACCGCATGGCTGGCACCACCGCCTGGAGCACTCCTGTGGCAGTGACCGCCAATAGCTACACCTTTACCGGTCTCAACTCCGGACGCAACTACGAGTTCAAAGTCGAGAACGTCTGCACCGAGGGCAGCTTCACCGCCACTGTTGAGGCAGCCACTCTCTGTGCCGCTATCACCCTGCCCTATGCCGAGGACTTCAACGGCTGGGGCAACGGCGGAATACCCAACTGCTGGTACAACACCGGCAGCTACTCCGGCTCCGGCATTATCTACAACAACCAGAACATGACCGGCACCACCGGCGGCTCGATACTCATGTTCAGCAGCGACGGCGCGTCTTATGTCAGCCGAATCATCCTGCCTGAGCTCGACACCACCGTCAACCAGATGAACCAGACCCAGCTGGTGTTCAACACCAAGTACACTACGGCCTCCTATACGCCCACCTACATTGTCGGCGTCATGACTGATCCCACCAATGTCTCCACCTTTGTCCCCGTCGACACCGTGACCGCTACGGTCGGCGTCAACCAGTGGGAGGTCTTCGAGGTATCCATGGCCAACTACACCGGTCGCGGCACCTACGCAGCCATCCAGACGCTCTATGCGGGCAGTTACTCCGAGAGCTTTATTGACAACGTCATCCTTGAGCTGATACCCACCTGCCCGCGTCCCGACAGTCTCTCTGTCAGCAACGCCAACACCTCTTCTGTCGATGTAAGTTGGCACGAGCGCGGCAACGCCACCAGTTGGGTGGTTGAGTGGGGTCCCGTGGGCTTTGCGCTCGGCACCGGCACTGTGGTCAGCGCTCCGACCAATCCCTTCACGCTGACGGGTCTCCCCTCTTCTTTCCGTGGTGAATACTATGTGCGCTCGGTCTGCAGCAGCACCGATACCGGTAACTACAGCTACCGTCCCTGCGCCTTCAACACCACTCAGATTCCCGCCTCGCTGCCCTATAGTTACGACTTCGAGGATCCCGCCGAGTGGGCCAACTGGCAGACCTGCAGCAACAATAACACCAACTGGTTCCGCGGCACCACCGTGGCCGACAGCGGCTCGTACAGCCTCTATATTTCTGTCGACAGCGGCGCCACCTACAAGCCCTACCAGTTCACTTCCACCGTCAACGCCACCGCCTATCGCGATATCGACTTCGGCACCGTGGACAGCAGCTACACCTTCACCTTCCGTGCCCGCGCAGGTGGCACCACCACCAGTGCGGTCGACGGTATGATTGTACTCCTTGCCGACCCGAGCACCGCCGTCACGCCTTCGAATGATTTCTTGATGACCCCGTGGGGCGATATCCGTAACCTCTATCAGATTATCGATGTGCGCACCGACACCACCTGGCAGACCTATACCGCTAGCTTCGACACCATCCATGGTGTGAAACGTGTAGCCTTCTACTGGTTCAACCAGAACACCCAGGGCAACACCTCGTATCCGAACCTGGGCGAGCCCGTCGCTATAGACAATCTCCATATTGAATATAGCGCCTGCCCGCGCCCAGTGGCTTTGGAGGCAACACCTTCCACTACCTCGGCCATGCTGACATGGGTCGGTCCGGCCAGCGCCACCTACCAGATATCCTATCGAATGACCACCGACACCACCTTCCAGCACATCATTGCCAACACCAACAGCTACAACCTCACCGGCCTTGTGTCGCCTGCCTCCTATATCTGCAAAGTGCGCAAGATTTGTGGCAACGACACCAGCCTCTACAGCGATGCCGTTCGCTTCACCACCCAGTGTTCTCCGCAGCAGCTGCCCTTCACCGAGACCTTCAACGGCGTGGCCGGCACCAGCTACAGCACTGCCGGCAACCTGCCGCTCTGCTGGGAAGGCTATAGTAATGGCACCGACAACAACTACTTCCCGCATGTGGTTGCCGCCGGCGGAAGCTACGTCTTCTCCAACGATAACACCAACGCGATAACCCTGATAGGCGCCAATTCTTCCACCTATGGCACCACCAAGATTGTGGCCCTACCCATCATCAACGCCGACCTGAGCACCTGCCAAATCTCCTTCTACTACGCGATGGAAAACACCTCTTATGGCGACCTCGAGGTAGGTTACCTCACCGGCAGCAATATGGCCACCGACTTCGTACCGGTCGACACAATGACAAGGACAGAAGACATAACATGTGACACAGTATCCCTGGCCAACGTACCTGCCACAGCTCTCCGCTTGGCCTTCCGCTGGACGCAGACTGGAAGCTCTACCTGGTACTCGGCGGGTATCGACAATGTGACCGTCACTGGTCAGGCTGGTCCCAGCTGCGAAGCTCCTACCAGCATCGGCGTCACTGCCTCTGACGACAACGCCACCGTAACCTGGACCGCCACCCACGACAGTTGCTATGTCGCCGTCACCAGCGGCGATTGGGACAACAGCGTCGCCGGCACCCTCGTGCTCACGGGCAGCTACAACATGACCGACCTCACACCCAATACCAACTACACCGTCGGTGTGCGTCAGCGTTGCGACGAAGGACTCTACTCCGACTGGATCACCCAGAACTTCACCACTGCCGACGTACCCTGCCTGGCGGTCACCGGCCTGACCGTTGTCTCGACCGGATTCGACAATGTCACCGTCAGCTGGGTTCCCACCAGCGTGGAGACTGCCTGGAACGTGCGCATCTACAACACCACCATGGACACCACCGTGCGTAGCACCGACACCGTCTGCACCGTCACTGGTCTCATCCGCGGCGTCACCTACAACGTGATGGTACAGCCCCTCTGCGGCAGCGCCGCCACCATCGAGGGTCCGTGGTGCGAGGCCACCAACTTCACCACTGTCGAATGCCAGCCTGTCACCAACGTAACGACCAGCAACATCACCAACAGCAGCGTCAAGCTGAGCTGGACCGCCGCTGGCAGCAACGACAGCGAGTGGCGTATCGAGTACGGTTATGCAGGCTTCAGCCGCGGTGAGGGCCAGTCGGTCACCGCCACGACCAACCCCTACACGCTTACCGGCCTGGAGCGCAACACTGACTATGACGTCTATGTGGCTACCGTCTGCGAGGGCAACATGCTCTCGTCCTGGAGCACCGTGACGAGCTTCACCACCGACAACAACGAAGGCATTGACGAGGCGATGGGCGAGAGCGCCGTCAGCCTCTATCCTAACCCCGCCACCAGCACGGTGACCATCGACCAGACCATGGGTCGCGCCGACATCACCGTCATCGACATGAACGGCCGCACCATCGGCCAGTGGCAGGCTACGGAAAGCAGCCTCACCATCGATGTCAGCAGCATGTCCAAGGGTACCTACTTCGTCCGTGTCACAGGCGAGCAGGCCACCGTGGTCCGCAAGCTGGTTGTGAAGTAAGCCATCCGGCACACACTAACCAGAGGGCGGCAACCCGATTGGGTTGCCGCCCTCTTTTTTTGCGTCTGGACAATAATCGAATATGCCAAGCCGTTATTACAGAGTACAAACTAAACCACCACCGACTATGAACACCACCATCCTGTGGGCCGACGACGAGATTGAACTGCTCAAACCGCATATCCTCTTCCTAAAAGAGAAAGGCTACGACGTCATCCCCGTGCAGTCGGGCCGCGACGCCCTTGACGAGCTGGAGGAGCGGCAGGCCGACCTCGTCTTCCTCGACGAGCAGATGCCCGGCCTCTCCGGCATCGATACCCTGCGCCGCATCAAAGAGCGCTGGCCCCAACTGCCCGTGGTGATGATTACCAAAAGCGAGGAGGAGCACATCATGGAGGATGCCCTGGGTGGCAAAATCAGTGACTACCTCATCAAGCCCGTCAACCCCAACCAGATTCTGCTGACCGTCAAGAAGCACACCGAACTGCGCCGCCTGCAGACCGAGCACAGCACCCTCAACTACCAGCAGCAGTTCCGCGAGATAGGCATGCAGCTCGACAGCCGCATGGGCTGGCAGGAATGGATTGAGATGTACCGCCGCCTGGTCTACTGGGACCTTGAGCTGGCCAACACCGACGACCCCTCCATCCACGACATCTTCCTGTCACAGAAGCAGGACGCCAACCGTCTCTTCTGCCGCTTCTACGAAGAGCATTACCTGGGTTGGCTGGGCGGTGCCGACGACAAGCCCGACATGAGCCCCACGGTGCTCAAAGAGCGTCTTTTCCCTCTGCTCAAAGAGAATCGCCCCACCTTCATGATAGTCATCGACAACTTCCGCTACGACCAGTGGAAGTTTGTGCAACCTGCCATCGAGCATCTCTTCCGCGTCGAGCGCGACGACCTCTACTACACCATCATTCCCACCACCACCCAGTTTGCCCGCAACGCCATGTTCGCCGGCCTCATGCCCAGCGAAATTGAGCGCAAATACCCGCAGTACTGGGTCAACGAGGACGAGCAAGGCTGGAAGAACCAGTACGAGAGTGAGCTGTTGCAGGAGAACCTGCGGCGGCACGGTTTCAACATCAAACAGAGTTACAACAAGGTGCTTAACGCACAGTACGGCAAGCGTCTCGTCGACCGCTTGCCCGAGTTGCTGCATTCGCAGCTCAACGTCATCATCTACAACTTCATCGACATGCTCTCGCATGCCCGTACCGACAGCGACATCGTGCGCGAGCTGGCGGGCGACGAGAAAGCCTACCGCTCGCTGACCCTCTCGTGGCTCGAGCATTCGCCCCTAATGGAGATGCTGCAGGCCTTGAGCGAGCGCGACGTCAACATCATCATCACCACCGACCATGGCTCCGTCCGCATCGACAGGCCCGTGCGCGTCAAGGGCGACCGCGATATCAGCGTCAACCTGCGCTACAAGCAGGGCCGCCTGCTCGACTACAACCCCAAGGATGTCTTCGAGGTCAAAGACCCTGCGCGGCTCTTCCTGCCGCGTCGCCACGTCACCTCTCCCTACATCTTCTGCCACGAGAACGACTTCTTTGCCTACCCCAACAACTATAACGAGTACGTCAAATACTACATGAACACCTTCCAGCATGGCGGCATCTCGCTTGAAGAGTGCCTCGTCCCCTTCATCGTCATGCGTCCAAAATAAACCGAACATTAAACACTAAAAATATGAGCCTGATTAAAAGCATCTCCGGCATCCGCGGAACCATCGGCGGACCCGCAGGCGAGGGACTGACTCCCCTCGATGTCGTCAAATTCACTTCTGCTTTCGCCACCTTCTTGAAAGGTGCCAACCCCCATCGCCGTCTGCGTCTGGCTGTGGGGCGCGATGCACGCCTCTCGGGTGCCATGATCGACCGCCTCGTGGTCGGCACCCTCCAGGGCATGGGCATCGACGTACTGGAGACCGGTCTGAGCACCACCCCCACCACTGAGATGACCGTCATCGACGGCCACTGCGACGGTGGCATCATCATCACCGCCAGCCACAACCCCAAGCACTGGAACGCCCTCAAACTGCTCAACAACAAGGGTGAGTTCATCTCCGACGCCGAAGGCAAGGAGGTGCTCCGTCTGGCCGAAAGCATGGAAATCAACTATGCCGAAGTCGATGACCTGGGCCAGGTCACCGTCGAGGAAGACTGGATCGACCGCCATATCGAACGCGTCCTCGGGCTGGAGCTAGTCGACACCGAAGCCATCCGCAAGGCCAACTTCAAGGTGGCTGTGGATGCCGTCAACAGCACCGGCGGCCTCGCCATCCCGCATCTGCTGCGCCGTCTGGGTGTGGAGCAGGTGGTGGAACTCAACTGCGAGCCCACGGGCCACTTCGCCCATAACCCCGAGCCCATCCCGCAGAACCTTACCCAAATCAGCGACTGCGTGCGCGACAACAACTGCGACCTCGGCATCGTGGTCGACCCCGATGTCGACCGTCTGGCACTGGTCTGCGAGAGCGGCGAGATGTTCGGTGAGGAATACACCCTTGTCTCCGTTGCCGACTATGTGCTGCAGCACACCCCCGGCAACACGGTGAGCAACCTCTCCAGCAGCCGCGCCTTGCGCGACGTGACACGCCGCTACGCCGGCTGCCAGTACAACGCTGCCGCCGTGGGCGAAGTCAATGTCACCACCCTCATGCGTGAGACCGGCGCCGTCATCGGCGGCGAGGGCAACGGCGGCGTCATCTACCCCGCCCTGCACTACGGCCGCGACGCTCTCGTGGGCGTGGCCCTTTTCCTCACCCTGCTGGCCAAACGCGGCATGAAGGTGAGTGAACTAAGGAAGACCTATCCCGAGTACATCATCAGCAAGAACCGCAAGGACCTCACCCCCGACATGGATGTCGACGCCCTGCTGGCCAAAGTCGCTGCCTTCTACAAGGCCGACGCCAAAGTAGAGAAAGTCACCACTATCGACGGCGTGAAGATCGACTTCGCCGACGGCTGGGTGCATCTGCGCAAGAGCAACACCGAGCCCATCATCCGTATCTACAGCGAAGCCGCTACCGAGGCCCGCGCCAACGAGCTGGCGCAGCAGGTGATGCAGCAGATCTAGCGACCGCCGCGCACAACAAATGAAAGGGGGGAGAAACCATTGGTTCTCCCCCCCTTGCTGTATATGTTGGTGTAGTGAAGTTCCCTTAACGGAGACGCTTGCTGGCTTCCTTGGCCTCCACGGTCATGGTGGCGTGGGGGACAATCATCAGGCGAGCCTTGGGAATGAGCTTGCCCGTGGCCTGGCAGATGCCGTAGGTACCGTTCTCGATGCGGATGAGTGCAGCACGCAGATCGCGGATGAACTTCTGCTGGCGGGCGGCGAGCTTCTGGTTCTCCTCCTTCAACAGCACGTTGCTGCCCTCTTCGAGGGTCTTGAAAGTGGGAGCGGTATCGCTCACGTCGTTCTCACTGCCGGCCACAGCCTGCTGAAGCAACTCCAGGTCTCTCTCCGCCTTGGCGATCTTGGAGAGGATGAGCTCCTTGAACTCCTGCAACTCCTCGGCCGAGTAGCGGGTCTTCTCCACATTGGCTTGGGGCTTCTTGGCCACAGCTTTCTTCACGGGAGCAGCAACTTTCTTCGCGGGAGCGGCAACTTTCTTCACAGGAGCAGTGGCTTTCTTCGCTACGGGCTTAACAGCTTTCTTCGCAGGGGCGGCAGCTTTCTTCACAGGAGCGGCAGCCATTTTCACTACGGGCTTAACAGCTTTCTTCGCAGGGGCGGCAACTTTCTTTGCAGGTGCAGCAGCCTTCTTCACTGGGGCAGCAACTTTCTTTGCAGGTGCAGCAGCCTTCTTCACTGGGGCAGCAACTTTCTTTGCAGGTGCAGCAGCCTTCTTCACTGGGGCAGCAGCTTTCTTCGCGGGAGCGGCAGCCTTTTTCGCCACGGGCTTAACAGCTTTCTTCGCGGGAGCAGCGACTTTCTTCGCAGGAGCGGCAGCCTTCTTTGCCGGAGCAGCAACTTTCTTGGCAGGTGCAGCAGCCTTCTTGGCTACGGGCTTTGCGGTTTTCTTTGCGGCGGGCGCAGCGGCCTTCTTGGCAGGAGCGGCGGCCTTCTTCACGACGGTGGTGGTTGCTTTCTTTACCATGATTTTCAATTATTATGATGCAAAAGTATACATATTTTCTGATACACAGAGGAAAACATTTCAACACTCTGTGTTTATTTCACCCAGGTACAACTCTATCAACCCGTTAGGCGCTGCTATGTGCATAATTTTCTGCTCACGGTCCACTGACTTAATTACCTCATCGATAACAGGAATCAGTATCTCCGTGCCGTTTTTCATCACCTGCAGCAACGGCTGTGCCGGATATTCTATAACTTGCTCTATAACACCGATATCGCCATGCGTCTCGTCAATCACACGAAATCCAATCACCTCGTGGAAATAGAAGCGGTTGCCGTCGAGTTTGGGCAGCAGGTCGAGCGGCAAGTAGAGGTCATGTCCGGCCAGCGCGGCGGCCTGCTCGGCCGTGAGTTCCTCGAAGGTAACCACCGCCTTGTTGCCGTTGAGACTGTCGACATGAAAGAAATGGGGCACCAGGTGTCCCTTGATGTCCACGAAGGCCGAGTCGAGTTCAGCATAGTCCTCCGGCGTGTCCACATCGAGAAAGAGCATCATCTGTCCCTTGACTCCCCACGGCTTGGTGACGCGCCCCAAACAATAGCAATCCTTTATCTCCATAATACCTGCTTAACGACAAAACAGATGGTTTATTGTACAAAAAAAGGAAGCGCTGCAATGCGCTTCCTTTTTTTTTGTTTGTTGTCCGGCAATTTATGCCTCGGCGGGAGCCTCAGCTTCGGCGGCGGGGGCATCACCCTCGGCGGCTTCGGCAGCAGCCTTAGCAGCAGCTTCGGCCTCGGCGGCAGCCTGACGCTTGGCGGCGACGGCGGCAGCCTTGGTCTCGTTGGCCTTCTTCTCGGCCTCGAGACGAGCCTTGCGAGTGTTGCGGGCGTTGTTCTCAATCTCGCTCTTAGCGGCGTTGATCTTAGCCTCTTTGGCCTGAAGCCACTCGTTGAACTTCACGTCGGCCTGTTCCTGGCTGATGGCGCCTTTCTCAACACCAATCTGCAGGTGGCGGCGCAGCAGAACGCCTTTATAGGAAAGTATGCGACGCACGGTGTCGCTCGGCTGGGCACCATTCTTCACCCATTCGACAGCACGGTCGAAGTTGAGCTCGATGGTGGCGGGGTTGGTCAGCGGATTGTAAGTGCCTAACTTCTCAATAAATTTTCCATCGCGAGGTGCACGACCATCCGCAACAACGATGTGGTAGAAGGGTTGGTTCTTCTTACCATGACGCTGTAATCTCATTCTTGCAGGCATAACTCTTTGTTTTTAAATGATTTGTTGTTGTTTGTTGTGAATTAAACAGACTGCAAAGATACAACTTTTTTTGAAACCGGCAAAATTTTTTCACATTTTCACCTCTCCGAGGGGTCTCTAGGAGGCACTTTGGAGGGTCAAAAATGACCCCCTTCCGCTCCGGTTCCCCTCCGGTCCCGCTCCGCTCCCCCTCCTATCGACTTCGGTCGGATTGGCCGGGGAGGTCACCAGGGGGGGCGAGAGGGGGTATCGGGAAGGGAGTGACAGGCCCGTTTTTTTGATTTGGCGAGTTTGAATTATTTTCGTATCTTTGCAGTTTGGAATATTATCGCCATTTTAACGAAACACACTATATATGAAAAAGATAGGCTTATTACTATTGTTCATGGGCGCGCTGTGCGGGAGCATGGGCGCGCAAAACGGCTTCCAGCTGACACGCCATGCGGAGAGCAAGAAGATTGACTTTCCACTGCTGGAGAAGGGCATTTACGTGGGACAGTACGAAGGGTTGTACTGCTGGATTGGCGACGGACGCCGGCATCGCAAGCATGTGGTGCTGGCCGACCACAACCTGGAGCCGCTGCGGCGCATGGAGCTGCCCGAGAGCGCTGTGAACTACCGCATCCTGACGGCGTCGATGCACGACAACCACGCAACGGTGTTGCTGGTCGACGAACCCGACAACCGCCACACCTTGGTGTACAAGGCGGTGGTGGATCTGGACAGCATGCGTCCGGCCGAGGGCACGCAGCCGCTGACGGTGGTAGACTCGTTTTCGTATGACCGCAAAGACCACTGCCTAGTATGGGCGGCCACATCGCCCAACGGCACCTACACGGCACTGATTACCATCGTGGAGTATACGGCAAAGAAACAGTATTCGGCGCGGGCGGTGCTGATGAACAACGACCTGTCGACCGTGTGGACGAAAGACTATGCGATGGGGTCGATGGACCAGCTGGTGGTGACCGACGACGGAACCATGGTGACGTTGGGTCACGAACTGGCCTACCCCGAGACGCACATCATATTCAACGTGATGAGCGAGAAGCGCGCCGACAGCTATGAGGTGACGGTGACGTGCGACCCGATACGCCAGCTGCGACTGGCGGGCGTGGTGGGGCGCCATGCGATGGCGGTGGGCACCTTCACCCCCAACGGCAAGAACCCCGAAGGAGATATTTGCGGCGGCACACTGGGCCTGTCGTTCGACATCGACTCGGCTGTGATGACGGGGTTTGTGATGCGTCCGTTCCAGAACGAGGACCTGAACCTGTTGTATAACAAGAAGACCAAGAAGTTGCAGCGCCTCCAGGAGGTGGAGATGGTATCGGTCATCGACGCGGTGCCGACCACGTTCGGAGCCGTACTGGCCGTGGGCCGCAACTATATGGAGGCCGAGGTGGAGAACAACGGCACGACGACGAACATCTACCACCGCCAAGGCATCCACCTGATGGCCATGGACACGCTGGGGCGTGTGACCTATGTGCGCAACCTGCGCCGCAACGACCGGCAGAAGTCGGAGAACGACCTGCTGAACGTGTCGCTGCTGTCGCGCTACGGAAAGGTGTATGTGCTGAAGTCGGAGAGCCGCGACTATCCGGCCACCTACGACATCGCAAAAGAGGCCAAGCAGTATACCGCCGGTTCGAAGTCGAACCTGGTAGTCTATGCCATCGACCCCAACGGCGACGTGCAGAAGACGGTGGTGGAGCAGAAGACCCCGCACACCCTGATGCGGTGCGTGTGGAGGCCCGACGACACGATTGTGGCGTTGACGGTCGACGGTAGCCGCAAGCGACTGGCAGAACTAAAAATCAGATAACGGCAGCGGGAGTTTGATGGACATCGAAATCAAAGGCGCACGCGCCAACAACCTGAAGAACATAGACCTCACCCTGCCGCAGGGGCGGCTGATTGTAGTGACGGGTCTGAGCGGCAGCGGCAAAAGCAGCTTGGCTTTCGACACGCTGTTTGCCGAGGGGCAACGGCGCTACGTGGAGAGCCTGAGTTCATATGCGCGCCAGTTTCTGGGGCGCATGACGAAGCCCGACGTGGACTATATTCACGGACTGGCACCGGCGGTGGCCATCGAGCAGAAAGTGAACACCAGCAACCCGCGGTCGACGGTGGGCACGCAGACGGAGATATACGAATACCTGAAGCTGATGTTCGCACGCATCGGACGCACCTACTCGCCGGTGAGCGGCGTGGAGGTAAAGCGTCACTCGGTGAGCGACGTGGTCGACTTCATCATGTCGCAGCCCGACGGCATGCGTGTGCTGATACTGTCGCCGTTGGAGGACACTAAAGAGCGTCCGCTGCGCTCGCAACTCGACATACTGGGCCGCGAGGGCTACCAGCGTGTGATGGTGAAAGGCACGGTGGTACGCATCGAAGACCTCAAGGGCGTGGAGCTTGACGGCGGCGTCTACCTGGTCGTCGACCGCGTGGAGGTGCGCCATGACGACGACGGGCTGGGAGCCCGTGTGGCCGAGAGCGTGCAGGCCGCCTTCTTCGAGGGGCGCGGCGAGTGCGTCATCGGCAGCCCGGAACTCCACTCCTTCTCGAACCGCTTCGAGGCCGACGGCATCACCTTTGAGAAGCCCAACCCAAATTTCTTCTCATTCAACAACCCTTATGGCGCCTGCCCCACCTGCCAGGGCTACGGTAGCGTGATAGGCATCGACGAGAACCTGGTGGTGCCAAACAAGAGCCGCAGCATCTACGACAATGCCGTGGTGTGCTGGAGCGGGGACAAGATGCAGGAGGTGAAGCGCGAATTCATACGCCATGCAGCGGTAATAGACTTCCCAATACACAAGCCCTACTACGAGCTGTCGCAGGAAGAGAAAGACATACTGTGGCATGGCGACGGCGTGTGGGAGGGCATTGACGGCTTCTTCCGCTGGGTGGAGAGCCAGAGCTACAAAATACAATACCGCGTGATGCTGGCGCGCTACCGCGGCCGGACGGTGTGTCCCGACTGCAAGGGTCGGCGCCTGCGCAAGGACGCGGACTATGTGAAGGTGGCAGGTCGCAGCATCAGCGAACTGACGGCCATGCCGGTGTCACGGCTGGCCGAGTGGGTCGACACACTGGAGACCACATTGACCGAGCACGAACTGAAGACCACCGACCGGCTGCGCACGGAGTTGCACAACCGCGTGGGCTACCTGATCGACGTGGGACTGGGCTACCTAACCTTGAGCCGTGAGAGCCGGAGCCTGAGCGGCGGCGAGAGCCAGCGCATCAACCTGGCCACCTCGCTGGGCAGTTCCCTCGTGGGGTCGATATACATCCTCGACGAGCCGTCGATAGGACTGCATAGCCGCGACACAGCACAGCTAATTGAGGTGCTTCGGAAACTGCGCGACCTGGGCAACACTGTGGTCGTGGTGGAACACGACGAGGACATCATACGTGCGGCGGACTGGCTGGTGGACATCGGCCCCGGGGCCGGACGTCTGGGCGGCGAAGTGGTGTTCAGCGGCGAGCCCAAGGAACTCAAGAAAGCCAAACGCTCGCTGACGGCAGAATACCTGCTGGGCAAGCAAAGTATCCCCGTGCCTGCGGAACGGCGGCGCTGGCGCGACCGCATCGGCATCCGCGGCGCCTATGCCAACAATCTGAAGCACATCGATGTCGATATCCCGCTGGGGGTGTTGACCGTGGTGACAGGCGTGAGTGGCAGCGGCAAGTCGACGCTCATCCGCGGCGTGCTGTACGATGTGCTGCAGCGACGCATGGAGGGCAACGCGGACTATGTGGGCTCGTGCGTGGCGTTGGAGGGCGACGCACAACGCCTGGGCGGCGTGGAGATGGTGGACCAGAACCCCATCGGCCGCTCGAGTCGAAGCAATCCTGCCACCTACATGAAGGCATTCGACGAGATACGCGCCCTCTACGCACAGCAGCCGCTGGCCAAGACGCGCGGCTATAAGAGCGGCTTCTTCTCGTTCAACGTCGAGGGCGGCCGCTGCGACGCCTGCGAGGGCGAGGGATATGTGACGGTGAGCATGCAGTTCATGAGCGACATACACCTGCTGTGCGAGGAGTGCCACGGCAGCCGCTACAAAGACGAGGCGCTGGAGGTGACCTACAAGGGTGTGAACATCAGCGAAGTGCTGGAGATGACGGTAGATCAGGCGTGCGAGTTCTTCGACAGCGACGAGACCCGCAGCATCTACACACGGCTGAAACCACTGCAAGATGTGGGTTTGGGCTACCTGAAGCTTGGACAATCGAGCAGTTCGCTGAGCGGCGGCGAGGCACAGCGCATCAAGCTGGCTTCCTACCTGGTGCGCGGCGAAGGCACGGAGAAACCCATGCTGTTCATCTTCGACGAACCTTCGACAGGACTGCACTTCCACGACATCCGCAAGTTGCTGGCGGCTTTCGACAGGCTGATTGCACGGGGGCATTCGATAGTGGTGATAGAGCACCACCACGACATCATCAAGTGTGCCGATTGGGTGATTGACCTGGGTCCCGAGGGCGGCGACGACGGCGGCAACGTGGTTTTCGCAGGCACACCCGAGGCGCTGGCCAAATGCAAAGAGTCGTATACGGCACGGTTCCTAAAACTATAGGTGCAAGAAAAAGTACAAAGAGAATAAGTAAACATAGAAAATATGCAGAAATACATCAAAACAATCCAGCGTGCCTCGCGCATGGGCCTATGGGGCTCGGTAGCAGTGGTGATTGCAGCCGCACTGTTCCACTACATCAGCCCCTACCGCTTCTACCCCACCCAGCACACGACACGATGGATGCTAGTGGCTGGAAGCATACTGGCTGTGCTGGCGCTGAGCATGGCACTGCTGGTCATCCGCAAGCAGATTCCCACCTTACGGCAGACCGAAGGCCTGGAGGCCAAACTGGCTGGCTACGCGCAGTATATCAGGTCGCTGTATCTGACCATGCTGGCAGTGGTGGTGCTGATAGTGGCCTTCATGGTGCTGTCGGCACAGAACATTCTGCTGATGCTGGCTATGCTGGCCACGCTGATGCTCTTCCTAGCCTATCCCAACATGTACCGCATGAAGGTGGAGTTGGGCCTCTCGGACGAGGAGATGAAGAGCCTCTACGGCGACCGGTATATTGCCGAGGGCGATTCGGGCAAGACGGATGTTAATTAATAATAAAAGTGAACACTTTTCGCCTATTTGCCGTCATATAAGCAGACCGAGATTATGAAGCAAAACGATACCATAGCAGCAATCTCCACTCCGATTGGTGTCGGAGGAATTGCCGTTGTCCGCATCAGCGGCGTGGAGGCCTATGATGTCGCCATCACTCACCTCTCGGTCGCCGTGCTTGAGCCTCGCAAGGCCACATACTGCCATTTCGACGACATCGACGATATAGTCGCCACCTATTTCCCCACGGGCTACACAGGGGAACCCACGGTGGAGATTGCCTGCCACGGCTCGCTGTATGTGCAGCAAGCTGTGCTCCAGGCACTGACCGAGAGCGGGGCACGGATGGCCCAGGCGGGCGAATTCACCTTGCGTGCCTTCGCCAACGGGAAGCTCGACCTGTCGCAAGCCGAGGCAGTGGCCGACCTCATCGACTCTGTCACTCCGGCACAACATCGGCTCGCCCTGAGCCAGTTGCGGGGCGGCTACGCACACAAGCTCAAAGAACTGCGGCAACAGTTGGTGGACCTTACCGCCCTGCTGGAGCTCGAGCTCGACTTCTCACAGGAAGATGTTGAGTTTGCCGACCGCAGCCAGCTGCGCGAACTGCTTACCACCCTTCACACCCAACTCACCACGCTCATCCAGAGTTTCTCCATGGGCAACGCCGTCAAGCGCGGCATCCCCGTAGCCATTGTCGGAGCGCCCAACGTGGGCAAGTCGACACTGCTCAACGCCCTTTTGCAGGACGACCGCGCCATTGTAAGCCCCGTGCCGGGCACCACACGCGACACCATAGAGGGGCTGCTCACCCTCGATGGCATCACCTTCCGGCTGATAGACACCGCGGGGCTACGTGAGACAGACGACAGCGTGGAGCAGTTGGGAATAGCCCGGAGCCGCAAAGCCTACGAAGACGCCCTCGTGGTGCTGCATGTCTATGACACCACGGAGGGAATGGAGGAAATCCACACGAACGACGGCAAGCGGCACATCATAGTGCTCAACAAGTGTGACATGATAGAGGCTGGGCAGCGAGAGGTACAGGCATGCCATATCAACGTGTCGGCCAAAAACGGCGACGGACTGGAAGCACTCAGGCTGGCGCTGAAGGAGGCCGTGGGCGACCGTGCAGCCGATGACACCCTACTGACCAACAGTCGACACTTTGACGCATTGCGCAAGGTGGACGAGGCTCTGAAGCGCGTGGATCAGGCGCTGGACGAGGAAATGCCCGCCGACTTGGTGGCCGTGGACCTGCGTGACGCACTCTATCACCTCGGCACCATCACAGGAGAGGTTGCCTCGGAGGAGGTGCTGGGAAGCATCTTCGGCAGATTCTGCATCGGGAAGTAAGGAGTTCAAGGAGAATAACTAAACACCATATAGGATACAGAATGAAACACAAACTAATCATACTATTGGCGATACTGCTGCCGACCATGGCGATAGCAAAGCCCGGCTACAAGCTGACGCTGCAGGTGGACGGCAACACGGATTCGATGATGTTGCTGTGCTACTATCACGCCCAGTTCCACTATGTGCTCGATACGGCGGTGAACAACGGCAAAGGCAAGTTCGTCTTCAAAGGCAACAAAGAGTTGCACCCGGGTCTTTATTACTTCACCAATGACAAGGGACGGTATGTGGAGTTCGTCGTCTATGGCGAGAAGCCCGACTTCCAGTTCCACACCGACGACCGATCCTGGACGATGAGCATGAAGGTCAAAGGCTCGCGACAGAACGAGCTGTTCTACAACTACGAGAGAGCCAGCGAGAGCCTCTACCACGAAATCGAGGTGGCGCGGCCCACCCTCGATTCGGCGGCGCTGGTCGAAATGACGCGCCGCCAGCATCTGCGCATCGACAGTCTCAAGCTCAACCTTATAGAGCAGCACCCCGAGGCGATGATAAGCAAGATGATGCAGGCTACAAAGCGTATCGACGAGGAGGTGCCGGCGTACCACGAGGACGGCACGAAGATGTCGCAACACGAACGCTTTGATTGGTTCATGCACCACTACTTCGACTATATGCCGCTGGACGACGACTTCATTATTCGCACCCCCAAGGCCGTCTTCTACCAGCGCTTCAACGACTATGTGGAGAAATACATGCGGGGAATGCCACCCGAGCTGATATGCCCGCTGCTGGACAGCCTGATCGATCGGTCCGAACCGGCACCCGAAGTCTACCAGTGGCTCATCAACACCCTCACCGAACGCTATCTGCAAAGCAACGTGATGGTCTATGATGAAGTCTATGTGCACCTGGTGCAGCGCTACTTCGCCACCGGCAAAGTGACATGGCTCACACCCTCTGCCATCGACATGAATGTGGAACGCGCCACCAAATGGGAGCGCCTGCTGGTAGGCCGCGAGTCACCCGAGCTGATACTCTTTGACACGTTACGCGTCGCCCACTCCCTGCACCGGATGCCGGGGAAATATACGCTGCTGCTCTTCTGGAGTCCCACCTGCGGCCACTGCCGCGACATCATCCCCGCGGTATACAAAGTCTTCAACGAGGTGGCCGACAGCCTCAACATGACCGCTTTCGCCATCCTCTCGGAACCTGACGAAGCCACCATTGGCAAATGGAAGAAGTTCCTCCGCGAGCACCATATAGACAATCCCCGCTGGGTGAACCTCAACGGCGGCGAGGCTAATATCGACTGGCGCGAGGTATACGACATCACCACCACGCCACAGATATACCTCGTCGAGAATAAGAACCACACCTTCATTGCGAAGAAACTCAACGCGCAACTGCTGCGCGACATCAGTAGTCAATTAAAATAACAACAACAATATGAAACGCACCCTTATCCTTGCCGCCGCGGCGACCCTGCTGCTGGCAGGCTGCAAAAACCAGAAAGACATGGACAATCCTTTCTTCTCGGAGTGGAATACCCCGTATGAGATTCCCGACTTCGGCCGCATCAAGACTGAGCACTACATGCCAGCCTTCCGCGAAGGCATGAAACAACAGCAGGCCGAGATCGAGGCCATCGTCAACAACCCCGAGGCGCCCACCTTCGAAAACACGGTGCTGGCTTATGAGTACAGCGGCCACTTGTTGCAGCAGGTCTCGTCGGTCTTCTTCAACCTCTCCGAGTGCGAGAACAGCCCCGAGATGGAGGCCATCGAAGAGGAAGTGACGCCCCTGCTCTCGAAGCACGGAGACGACATCGCCCTCAACGCTAAACTCTTCGCCCGCATCAAATCTGTCTACGAGCAGCGCGAAAGCCTCGGTCTCAATCCCGAGCAGATGCGCCTGCTGGAGGAACAGTACAAAGGCTTCGTGCGCAGCGGCGCCAACGTGCCGGCCGACAAGCAGGAGCGCTTCCGCCAACTCAACGAACAGATTGCCTCGCTCACCATGCGCTTTGCCCAGAACGTGCTGAAGGCCACCAACGCCTACAGCAAGGAACTGCCCGACGGCACGAAGGTCACCCTCGATATGCCCACCTGGGAACCCTTCATGCAGACCTGCCCCGACCGCAAACTCCGTGAGGAGGTGTGGCACGCCTTCACGGATAGATGCAAAGAGGGCCAGTTTGACAACACCAAGATTATCGACACCCTCGTCAACCTGCGCCTCGAGCGCGCCAACATCCTCGGCTTCCCGACCCACGCCGACTGGGTGCTCGACGACTGTCTGGCCAAGACCCCCGATAACGTCTACCGCTGTCTGATGGACATCTGGAGCCCCGCGCTGAAAGTGGCCTGCCAGGAACGCGACATCTACCAAAAGATGCTCGAAAAGGACGAGCCGGGAGCCAAACTGCAGCCTTGGGACTGGCGCTACTACAGTGAGAAATACCGCGTGGAGAAATACGCCCTCGACGACGCCGAAGTACGCCCCTATTTCTGTCTCGACAGCGTGCGTGAAGGGGCCTTCATAGTGGCCAACAAACTCTATGGTATCACTTTCATCGAGCGCACCGACCTGCCCACCTACGATTCCGAAGCCCGCTGCTTTGAGGTGAAGGACGGCGAGAAGACCATCGGCATCCTCTACATGGACTTCCACCCGCGCGCCAGCAAGCGCAGCGGCGCCTGGATGACCGAGTTCCGCGGCCAGAAGCGCGACCTCGAGGGTAACAACATCATTCCCATCATCCAGGTGGTATGCAACTTCACCAAGCCTACGGCCGACAAACCATCGCTGCTCAACTTCGACGAGAGCGAAACACTCTTCCATGAGTTCGGTCACGCCCTCCACGGCTTGCTTTCCAAGTGCACCTATCCCTCGTTGGCCGGCACCAATGTGCCGCGTGACTTCGTCGAGCTGCCTTCTCAGATTATGGAGAACTGGTGTCGTCATCCGCAGGTGATGAAGATGTACGCCAAGCACTACAAGACCGGTGAACCCATCCCCGATGCCCTCATTAAGAAGATTGAGGCTGCCGCCACCTATGGTCAGGGATTCGCCACCGTCGAGACGTTGGCTGCTTCGTTGCTGGATATGGATTATTACACGATGAAAGAGACCCGTCATATCGACCCGGTGCAGTTCGAGGAACAGGCCATGAAGAAGATCGGCCTCATCCCCGAGATTATTAGCCGTTACCATTCGCCCTACTTCCAGCATGTCTTCACCACGGGCTATGATGCCGGCTACTATAGCTACACCTGGACCGCCATCCTCGATGCCGATGCCTTCGAGGCTTTCGCTGAGAGCGGCGACCTCTTCAACCCCGAGCTCGCTAAGAAGTTCCGCCACCTTCTTGAGAGCGGCAACACTGTCGAGCCTATGGAACTCTATCGCGCCTTCCGCGGCAAAGACCCCAGCCCCAAGGCTCTATTGAAACGTAAAGGAATGCTCTAATAACGGTTAACGTTTAAAGTTTAACGTTTAAAGATATGGAAAACAACAGCTATCGTCGTCTTACCCGCAGCACCAGCGATCGAAAGATTGCTGGTGTCTGTGGTGGCATCGCTAAGTATTTGAATGTCGATCCCACTGTGATTCGAATTCTTTTTCTTATCGCCATTTTCTTCGGCCTCTTCGGATGCTGGGCCTACCTTATAGTTTGGCTTGCCGCCCCTGAAGATAACCGTATTGAATAGATAATAGATAAAAGTCCAAAGAGGTAATAGTTAAAGGCTGGCGCGATATTGACCGCGCCAGCCTTTCTTTAACCATTAACCGTTAACCGTTATCCAATCTGCTGTATCACCTGCTGGGCCAGCTCGTTTGCCCTCGCCTCGGTGGCGGCTTCGCTGTAGATGCGGATGATGGGCTC
>JAEEGJ010007243.1_pt1 | contig 32091 bp, 24 predicted proteins | sample 8958761 | NCBI WGS metagenome assembly JAEEGJ01 (sample SAMN16246546, study PRJNA631951) | gut metagenome | biome: gut microbiome; feature: rumen; material: RS-attached | host: Bos | place: Iran: Karaj | collected 2018-10
CCAGCGAGTGCATCCTTGATGAATCGCTCCGTCTCTCGGCTGGCAGTGCCATTACCAATGGAGATGGCCTCAATCTGATACTTCTTCACCATCTTCAGGATGGCCACGGCTGCCTCTGTCCGCTTGTTGACGGGCGGGTGGGGGAAGATCGCCTCATGGTGGAGCAGATTGCCCTGGGCATCGAGGCACACCACCTTACAACCTGTACGGAAGCCGGGGTCAACACCCATCACGCGCTTTTGTCCTAAGGGAGCACCGAAAAGCAATTGGGGCAGATTCTCGGCAAACACGTGGATGGCCTCTTCATCGGCTTTCTCCTTGCTCATGGCTGCAAATTCCGTCTCGATGGCGGGCTTTAGCAGACGTTTATAACCATCGTCGATGGCCTCTGCCACCAACTGTCCGCAGGGTGTGTTGCCATAGACGTAATGACGTTTCAGACGCTCTACGGCCTCCTCGTCGTTGGGAGAGATGGTGATGCGGAGAATGCCCTCGTCCTCTCCACGACGCATGGCCAGCAAACGGTGTGAAGAACAGCGTTTTAGGGGTTCTGACCAGTCGAAATAGTCGCTGTACTTGGCGGCTTCGTCGCTATCAGCCTTGGCCTTTACGACTTTTGAGGAGATGACGGCCTGTCGACTGAAGGCATTACGCAGTTGCTGACGGCTGCGTTCATCCTCGCTGACCGTCTCGGCGATGATATCCTGTGCTCCCTTGAGAGCGTCGGAGGGGGTGGCGATGGCATCGCCACAGACAAAACGGGCGGCGGCGCGCTCCGGATCCCGTTCGCGCTGAGCCATCAGGATCTTAGCCAAAGGTTCAAGCCCTTGTTCTCGAGCCACTTGTGCTCTGGTACGACGCTTGGGCTTATATGGCAGATAGATGTCCTCCAGCTCCGTCGCATCCCAACAGTCGTTGATGCGTTTCTGCAGCTCGGGCGTCATCTTCTCCAGGTCGGTGATGGTCTTGGTCACCGTCTCCTTACGTTTCTGTATCTCTTTCAGCTTGTCGTAACGGTCGCTGATGGCGGCTATCTGCACCTCGTCGAGTCCACCCGTACGCTCCTTCCTATAACGAGAGATGAAGGGGATGGTGCAGCCCTCCTCAAGCAGGGCCAGCGTATTGGCCACAGCCCGCTCCTGAAGCTGTAGGGCTTTGGCGATGAGCTCGGCAAAAATGTTCTTTTCCATATGCTAAATGGGTTAAATCGTTAATTTGTGTGCAAAAATAACAATAATCCGCGAGAATTTAGTAATTTTGCACCCCGAAAAATAAGAAAGATTGAGAATTTGAGAAAGAGTGAGAATGAGAGATAGATTTTTTCTGGTAGTCATACTCCTGCTGACGTCGCTTTGTGGTGTCCAGGCTCAGGATACGCCCAATGCCCGTCAGGCCCGTCGTATCTTCAACAACGCCTATCAGCAGGTGTTTGGCGAGCAGGGGGCTACATTGCATTACGATGTGAACATCATCGGCATCTATAAGACCAACGGCACCATCTGGTATAAGGGTAAGAAGAGCAAGTTCGAGGACGAGAAGATGAACTCCTGGAACGACGGCACGACGGTCTATACCATCAAGAAAAAGAAGCGTAAGAAAGAGGTGGAGATTTATAACACGCGAAGTAACAAGTCAGACAAGTACTCGCAGAAGTTCAAGTTTGAACCTGAGAACTTCGACTACAGCGTTGCCGAGCATGAGCAAGGGTTGATGCTGACGTTGAAGGCCAAGAAGGGTGCCAAGGGTATTAAAGAGGTCCACGCCCTTGTTGAGCGCAAGACCTATCACCCCATCAGCGTCCGCATTAAGATCGCCTTTGTGTGGACAACCATCAAGATCTCCAACTTCCACTCCGGCGGCATTACCGACGAGATGCTCCGCTTCCCCCGTGAACAGTTTAAAGATTACCAATTCGTAGACAAGCGAGACAAATAAACAAGGAGACAAGGAGACAGGGAGACAAGGAGACAAGGAGTTCAAGACATATGATTTCTGTAGAAGGACTGAAAGTAGAGTTTGGCGTGAAGCCGTTGTTCGCTGATGCGAGTTTCGTCATCAACGACCGCGACCGTATTGCCCTCGTGGGCAAGAACGGGGCCGGTAAGTCTACGATGCTGAAGATCCTCTGTGGACAGCAGAAGCCCACGTCGGGTAATATCAGCATCCCTACCGACTGCCGCATCGGTTATCTGCCTCAGGTGATGAACCTGCAGGATGATACAACCGTCCGCGAGGAAGCCCAGAAAGCCTTTGCCGACATCACTCGGATGAAAGAACGTCTTGACCAGATGAACCAACAGCTGGCCGAGCGTACCGACTATGAGAGTGAGAGCTATCTGGCGCTGATTGAGAAGTACACCACCGAACACGAGCGCTATCTGATGATGGGAGCCGAGAGCCATGAGGCAGAACTCGAAAGGACACTCGTCGGACTGGGCTTCTTGCGTTCAGACTTCGAACGCCCTACCTCTGAATTCTCAGGCGGCTGGCGTATGCGTATCGAACTGGCCAAAATCCTCTTGCAGAAGCCCGATGTGCTGCTGCTCGACGAGCCCACCAACCACCTCGACATCGAGTCTATCCAATGGCTGGAGCAGTTCCTTGCCCAGTCTGCGAGTGCCGTCGTGTTGGTGAGCCACGACCGTGCATTTATCAATAATGTGTCGAACCGCACGCTGGAGATCTCCTGTGGTCGTGTCATCGACTACAAGGTGAAATACAACGAGTATGTCGTTCTCCGCCGTGAACGCCGTGAGCAGCAGCTGCGGGCCTATGAGAACCAGCAGAAGGAGATGGCCGACATGAAGGCGTTCATCGAGCGCTTCCGCTATCAGGCCACGAAGGCTGTGCAGGTGCAGCAGAAGATCAAACAGTTAGAGAAGATCGTCCCCATCGAGATCGACGAGGTCGACAACTCCGCCATGCATCTCAAATTCCCCCCATGTCTGCGCTCCGGCGACTACCCCGTCATCTGCGACGAGGTGCGCAAGGATTATGGCCCGCATACCGTCTTCGACCACGTGACCTTCACCATCAAACGTGGCGAGAAGGTGGCCTTCGTAGGCAAGAACGGCGAAGGCAAGTCTACGCTGGTGAAGTGTATCATGGGCGAGATTCCCTTTACCGGCGAACTGAAGATCGGCCATAATATCCAGATCGGTTATTTCGCCCAGAATCAGGCGCAGCTGCTCGACGAGAGCCTGACCGTTTTCCAGACCATCGACAACGTGGCGAAAGGCGACATCCGCCTGCGCATCAACGACATCCTCGGAGCCTTCATGTTCGGCGGTGAGGAGTCGGATAAGAAAGTCAAAGTGCTCAGTGGCGGCGAGCGTAGTCGTCTGGCTATGATCCGCTTGCTGCTGGAGCCCGTCAACCTGCTCATCCTCGACGAGCCCACCAACCATCTCGACATGCCTTCGAAGGATGTGTTGAAGGAAGCCATCAAGGCTTTCGACGGCACAGCCATCATCGTCTCACACGACCGTGAGTTCCTCGACGGCCTCGTCACGAAGGTCTATGAGTTTGGCGGCGGCCGTGTCCGTGAGCATCTCGGCGGCATCTACGACTTCCTGCGGGAGAAACAAATCAGCGAACTCAGTGAGTTGGGAAAGCAGAACGACAGTCCACAGCAGGACAAATCTCCCTCCACCTTCCACCCTTCACCCTCCACCCTTGACCTTCCACCCTCCACCCTTAACAAAGCCCTCAGCTATGCCGAGCACAAAGAACAGCAGAAGCGCTTGAAACGTGGCGAGAAGGCCGTGAAGGAGTCGGAAGCGAAGATTGAGAAGATGGAGCAGCGCCTGAAAGAGCTCGACGAACTGCTGATGGTGCCCGAGAACGCCTCCGACATGACCTTGGTGACGGAGTACACCACCACCAAGCGCAGCCTCGATGAGGAGATGGAGCGCTGGGAACGTCTCAGCGAGGAATTAGCATCACAAACATCCCAGTAACGTTGTAACGTTGTAACGAAAAAACGCCTTCCAAACCATCAATCACCAAAAACCTTACTTTTTTATTTGACTTTTGTTTTTCTTATTCGTATATTAGATAGATCAACGAATCAATGACTCAGACAGAGCACGACATGGTCACCCGCTGTCAGCAAGGCGACAAGGAAGCCTTCCGATGGGTGGTGCAGACACATCAGCGGATGATCTTCTCGCTGGCGCTGAAGATGCTGTGCGACGAGGAAGAGGCCAAGGATATGGTGCAGGAGACATTCATCCGAGTGTGGCAGCGCATCAGGGAACTGGATCAGCAGAAGACCATCAGCACATGGATCTATACGATCGCCTCCCGTCTGTGCATCGACAAGTTGAGACGGACGAACCGTATCGTGAGTATGCCCGAGGATCAGTTGGCTCTGCGACGGTTTGCCTCCGACACCGACAACCAGCGGACGCTCGAGAACAGAGAATGGGTGTCGATCGTGAGGACGATGGCCGAGGACCTGAGCGACAAACAACGACTGGTGTTCACGCTCTGCCACTTCGAAGAACTCTCGTCGGCCGAAGTAGAGCAGATCACGGGGTTGGATGCCAAACAGGTGAAGAGCAACCTCTACATGGCTCGACAAACGATAAGAAAACGACTCAAGGAATTAGGATATGAATAAAATTGACGACATATTAGAACGGTTGAAAGGCCAACAGCCTGAGATCGACGATCCCGATGCCCTGACGGACCGCATCATGGACAGTCTGCCCGATTTGGAGCCTTCAGAAGAGCCCCAGCGGTCAGCCCGCGTCGTCAGCATGCGGCGACGTTGGATGGCTGCTGCAGCCTCTATACTATTAATCATAGGTATGGGGACTGTGTTGATGAAGGAGACAGGAGTCAGTAGTCAGGAGCCAGTAGCCAGTAGGGATACTCATATCAATGCGCAGCCGCTCCCCTCCCATGTAGGGGAGGGGGTAGGGGTGGGGTCAGAAATCCCCTCCCCTCAAACTGTAGCAATAGCAGACATAGACCATGCTCAGGAAATACTGACCCCACCCCTGGCCCCTCCCCTACATGGGAGGGGAGCGGCTGCCCTCTCATCTTCCGACCGTTCACAAGGCCATCGTTCGGCCTCCGATCGTTCGCAAGGCAATCGTTCGGTCTCCGACGGCTTGCAAGACAATTCCTTGTCCCGGCCGCTGATGCCGGCAAATGACTTCCACTACGCCGCGCTCGTGAACACAGCCGACAGCCTGACCTATCAGGATCCTGCCCGCATGGATGAGTTCATTACGAAGTTGGCCGACTTCAACAAGGTGGAAGCTGTGCCGATGGATTGCACGCTCGACAACAACGACAGCCTCGCCGTCAGTACGGCCTATGTCTTCGGCGACAGTCAGGAACTCGACCTCTTCAGCCGCCTGCTGCAGGCCGCCTGCTGGTACGACTCGAAGACCCCCGGCTACCTGCTGAACTTCTCCCACCAGCAGTTCTTCTTCACCCTGAAGGATCTGCATAAACACGAAAAGTACCTCTGGATAGCAGAGCGCCTCATTGGCGGGCGTATCCTGCTCTTCAGCACCCACTCACCGATAGGGGCGGACGTCTCATCGGCCTGTTATCAGAACTATCGCGAACAGCTGACGCATACCAACTTGAGTACATTACAATTTTAAAAACGAAGCCGTATGAAAAAAATCTTTTTAATGAGCATCCTGGCGATGACTGGCCTCGCCCTGCAGGCACAGCCCAAAGGATTGAAAGTCAATTACACGTTCCAGTCGGAAACGTCTGGAGTGAATGAGTATGCGAAAGGCATGGGTATCTTTGTCTCTCGCCCTAAAGCCAAGACAGACCAGCAGACAAACAAGACCACGGCCGCCTGGCACATGACGAACATGGACTGGATCAAAGACTATTGTGAGCCCCAGGATTTCGCCATAGAGAAGGATATCCTGAAGATCTTCCCAGAGATGATCAACCTGCCGCAGGACGATAAATCCTACATGCCCATGAGCTGGCGACTGACGAATGAGAACCATGAGACGGTGCTGCACTGCTACTTCCGGATGCCTGCCGACGAGGTGACCAACCTGTGGCTGACCTCTGAGGAGACATGTATCGTGGATCAGGAGACGGGCGCACAATACCGTATCCGTCGCACGGAGCCTGACACCTACCGCAAACACTTCACCCTCAGGGCGAAGAAAGGCGATGTGGTCGATCTGAAGATCTTCTTCGCTCCACTGGCCGAGACGACGAAGGACGTCAGGATCTATGGCATTCCCAACTGGGGGATGATGGGTGCCCCTGTCACCATCAGCGACGGGTTCACCGGCACCTTAGAGTATCAGACCTACGACACCATCCCGCAGTTACGTAAACCCCGTGTGGAGAAAGAACACATGTGGGAGGACAAGCCCTACGACAAGCAGAACTGGAATACGTGGAAGGTGATGACCGATGCCCACCTGATCAAACCCCTCAAGGACGGTACGATGGCCCTCTGGTGCACACCCGAGGCTACCTATCTCGCTATTGGCTTCGAGCAGAACTGGACTACGGAGTACTGGAGCTTCGGCCACGACATCAAACTGCTCGACAATACAGGCCGTCAGTATAAGATCCGAGAGGTACAGGGGCTGCCTATGGATGAGCTGTTCTTCATGAAAGGCAATGCCGGCGACTATGTGGCCTACGTGCTGGTCTTCGATCCGTTGCCCCTTGACATCACTAACATTACCTACATCGAACCAGAAGGCGAACCCTTCAACGCCTGGGGGGCCAATTGGTCGGGTAGTGTACAGTCTCTCAACGTCCAGCAGCTCCGCGATAACCAGCCTCTCTTCAACTATCAGCCCAGAATCATTGTCAAATGAAGAATAGAGAATGCCCATATTGTCATCAGACTGTATCCCTGAAGCGGTGTCTTAAATATCTGCTGAGGGGTACAGACTATTCGACGGTCTGCGACCATTGTGGCAGGAACATCAAACTGTCGAAGGAGCCGACGCCAGGTTTTAAGTACAGCTTCTTTTTCGGCTTCCTGAGTATTTACATACCGATGCAAGTATGCTTATACGTCTTCCACACGACATTTGTCGAAGCAATGATCTGTGCTCTGCCCTTTGTCCTCCTGACTATGGCTGTCGTTGTATGTCTGACACTTCGAAGTCTATTCTTTGACGGAAATATCAAATAATTAGCAATATGAACGAAATCAAAATCAATATGTCCATCAAGGTATGGATTTACATTCTTCTGGCCGTAGCAGCATTGTTTGCAATTCTCATGGGTATTAGCAGAGCCGTTGGAGGCCCTGATGCTATAGGGGCTAATAAGGACCACATGATAACGATGTTTCTCTGTATCACACTCATCATTATAGTCCCTGCATACATCAAAAGCAAGACAAAACTCGTTATCACTGATGTTCAGTTGAGAGTGAACGCTCCAGAGCCCTGGGTTGTGCAACTGTCAGGAGTCGAGTCGTTCTACGTCGATAAATTCAAAGGGCGTTCATTTATCGGCATACGCTATAAGGAAGGCGCGTGGGAGGCTCATAAAGAGAATCTCACAGAAGATCGCAAACGGCGCTCGAGGGCCGCTATGCAGGGTTATCCCTACGAGGTCTACGTCGGCGGTCTCACCATGAAGCCCCAAGAAATCTGCGATCTGCTCAACGAACGTATCAAGAAATAGACAGAATATGAAACTATTATCAACTCTCACGCTTGTCCTCGTCTGTATGGCGGGGCAGGCACAGCCATTACTGAAAACGCATGTAGAAACAGGCGATGTTGAGGGCGTTCTGGATGGGACAGACCTCGCAGTGTATAAAGCAATCCCTTATGCAGCGCCACCAGTGGGCGACTTGCGATGGAAGGCCCCACAGCCAGCGTTGCCCTGGCAGGGAGTGCTGAAGGCAGAAGATGTGGCCAAATGGCCGCCCCAGCCCGAAAAGAGCTATGTGACATACGACATGATGAGCGAGGATTGTCTCTATCTGAGTGTTGCCACACCAGCCAAGACTGTCAACGAAGCCCTGCCCGTGATGGTGTTTATACATGGAGGCGCTTTCCAGACTGAGCATTATGGCGGTGATCTGTGGCAGAGTCTGGCCCGCAGAGGCGTCGTGGCCGTCTCTATTGAGTATCGTGCTGGAGCTTTAGGTTTTATGGCACATGCCGATCTGTCAAAAGAGTCGGATGGGCACTCAGGCAACTATGGTATCCTCGACCAGATCTTCGCCCTGCAATGGGTACAGCGTAACATCAAGAACTTTGGCGGCGACCCATCGAAGGTTACCATCTTCGGCGAGTCGGCAGGCGCCATGAGTTGTCATATCCTATGCGCCTCGCCTCTGGCCAAGGGATTGTTCCGTGCCTGCATCAGTCAGAGCGGCGCCTTCATGTCGGCCATGAATGTGGTTAACCAGACGCAGGCTCAGATGATAGGCTGGATGTTTATGAGCCAGCTGAAGAAAAACTCCATCGAGGAGATGCGCCAGATGGATGCCAAGGAACTGACAGGTAACGGCGTGAATTTTCAGGGCAGTATCCCCATTGTTGACGGGTATGTGATTCCTGAGCCCATCTACGATCTTTATGAGAAGGGCAACTATAACGATGTGCCCGTTCTGATCATGTACAACAGCGACGAGGGAGCCGTAAATTTTGATTCGGTGAGTGTAGAGCAATACGCTCAGCAGTTCAGTCAGTTGCCAGGCGAATGGTCAGACAAGGCAAAGGCCTGTTATCCAGGCACCACCGAAGAGGAACGTCTTTTCAGCATGCGTGACTTTACGCGCGACGTAGGCTTCGGCTGGCCAGCCTATGCCTGGGCCACCTTACAGAAGAAGACGGGTAAGAGCCCTGTCTATACGGCCTATCTCGCTCAGAAATCTGATCGCACCGTCTATGCAAAAGGTAATCGTCGCGGAGCTGCCCATGCCGACGATATGCTCTATCTGAAAGGAGCCTTCGACGAAGAGTTAGAGAAATATCCTCAGGAAAAGAAGGTGAGCGACCTGATGCAACAGTACTGGGTGAACTTCGCCAAGACGATGAATCCCAACGGTGAGGGACTGCCAACCTGGCCAACGTTTGAAGAAGGCAAGGCTACCGTGATGCAGTTTAACAACGGTGCATCGCTGATAGAAACGCCCAACATGGAGCGCATTAGCCTCATCGATGGTTTTATGAAATATATTCAGTCACTCCGTGGAGCAAGTAACTAAAATAATCAATGAAGAATAGAGAATGTCCATATTGCCATCAGACCGTATCCCTAAAGCGATGTATCAAGTATCTGCTCAGGGGTACAGACTATTCGACAATCTGCGATCATTGTGGCAGAAGCATCAGACTGGCAAAGGAGCCAAAGCCGGGTTTTAAGTATGGTTTTATGGCCGGTCTTCTAAGTATTTATATACCGATGCAAGTGTGCTTGTATGTGTTCCATACGACATTTGTCGAAGCATTGCTCTATGCTTTGCCCTTTGTCATTGCGACCTTTGCCGTCGTTATCTGGCTGACTCTTCGCACTTTATTCTTTACAGGAGACCTTTAAAAGGCAAATATGACCTGACAAAAAAGTAGCCCAAATATTTGGTTGTTTAGGATTTTATTTGTATCTTTGCACACAATATGTGATGTATTAAATAAGAAAACGGCTTTTTATACATAATATGTGATGCAAAACAAGTACGTGTTTGATCCCTATCCTTTGGAGGTGACCATGCAGAGGTTGGCAGAAAACCTGAAGGCTCGGAGATTGGAGAAGAAGATATCCACAAAGAGTCTTTCAGAGATGAGTGGTGTGCCAGCATCAAGCATCCAGCGCTTCGAGTTGAAACACTCCATATCGTTAGAATCGTATGTCAAGTTGGCTAAAGCATTGGGCTACTCTGAAGAAATCATGCAACTGCTCTCCGAACCGAAATACGACACGATGGAAGAACTCTTGGAAATCAACAAGAATAAAACCAGAAAGCGAGGCGTATGATTAAGAATATTCAGGCTGTAAGCGTCATTTATCACGGAAAGAAGGTCGGCACCCTGTCTGTCGCCAGCAAACACGTCTGTCAGTTTGAATACGACACGAACTGGCTGGTAGGCGGTTTCTCTATATCCCCTTTACAACTCCCACTGAAGGCTGGTCTCCTTACTGCAGAGTGTCTGCCCTTTCGCGGTAACTTCGGCATCTTTGAAGACAGTCTGCCAGGTGGCTACGGAGAATATCTGTTGCGAAAAGTGCTCAGAAAGACAGGCATTGATTACGACGCATTGACCCCTGTTCAGCGACTGAGTCTTGTAGGCAGTTCCGGCATGGGGGCTATATGCTATGTCCCAGAGACCAAGTTGCCTCAAGGCGAATGGGAAGGATCCTTTGACGAGATGCAGCAGATGGCTCTCGAAGTGCTGTCGGAGAAGTCTGAAGAAAATGCCGACTTGCTCTATTTCCAAAGTGGCAACTCTGGCGGTGTCCGTCCCAAGTGTATCTTTACAGACGAAGATGGCCACTGGCTGGTGAAATTCCGCCACACATACGACCCCATGAATATCGGTGAGATAGAATATAGATATAATCAGGCTGCCCGTCAGTGTGGCATCATCGTGCCAGACTTCAAACTGATGGATGGCAAATATTTCGCGACCAGGCGTTTTGACATTGAGAACGGCCAGCGCCTTCATGTGGCTACGGCGAGTGCCTTATTGAACGAACCACTTTCGCCCCCTAAGATGGATTATCATAGTCTGCTACAGTTGACAGGCTATCTGACACAATCACCGGCAGAGGTTGAACAGCAGTTCCGCCGCATGGCTTTCAACGTCTGTGCCCATAACTACGACGACCATGCCCGTAACTTCAGTTTCATCTGCCGCGACGGAAAGTGGTCGCTGGCTCCAGCCTACGATCTTACCAACGACAATACATTGGGCGAGCATGCCACAACCGTCAACTTCAAAGGCCTGCCAACTGATGAAGACATGATCACGGTTGGCACCAATATCCGCATTCCCCGTGCCCGTTGTCTGGATATCATCGATGAAGTGAGAGAAGTTACTGTTAAATATATTGAAAAACGATAAATTTTTATCGAATTTGTTTGGTTGGTATTGAGAAAAGATGTACTTTTGCATATCGAAATTCAATAAATAACTAAATTTAAACGATAAAGAGTATGGAAACAACGAATCTTTTCCGGAATGCAGTGAAGAATCCAGTGTCAGCGATTGTGGTGCTGGTGATGGCAGTAGTAATGGCCTATTTGATTGTTGGCGACGTCAACCGCATGCAGGCCGCCACCACGAACTATGAGTATTGTCAGAATCTCTGTTATCTGGTGGATAACATCGCCAGAACCTATTTCTGCAGCCTCTTCCTTATGATGGCCTACCTTACTTATATACATAAGCAATACACCAAGTGGACCATCTGGCTGTTCTCTCTGATTGGCATCTCGGCCTTGGTCTATTTCCTGGTGGCTGGCAACGTGTACGAATATGTGTTCAACCACGTGGAAGCCGATTACCAGGATCATCTGCCCTCGATGGCCCGTACGCTATTCTTGGGCCCCACCTACTGGATCATCATCGGCTACTTCTTCGTGCCCAAGATCCTGAAGGACGCCCAGAAACTGAAGGAAGAGCAGGACTTAACGGTGTGATGGCTTATGGGACAGATCATCGTCAATCTCGATGTAGAGCTTGCCAAGCGCAAGATGTCGCTCAGCGAGCTGGCCGAGAGGGTAGGGCTGACGTTAGCCAATCTCTCGATCCTGAAGACGGGCAAGGCCAAGGCCGTGCGCTTCACCACTCTCGAAGCCATCTGCCGTGAACTCGGCTGCCAGCCCGGTGACATACTGGAATATAGAGAGTAAAAGGGGCGCAGAGGTGCCCCCTTTTGCGCCCTCGGTCAGCTTCTCGATTACACCCTTCACGATGTCAGCCGAGTAGACCGACTGCGACATGGCGACGCGCGAGATGAGACCCTTCAGGTTCAGCGTCTTAGGCCAAACGGGAACCCAGAAATACTTGCCGAAAGCAGTCGAATCGTCGTTCGTGTTCTGCTTGAGCGCTACGGGGAAATTAATCACATTCTGTGCCATAATCTTATAACCTTTCTTCTTGTTTCACATTCCGTTAGGTTTAAACCCTAGTTTCTGGTAGTACGAGCGCTGGTTTCTCTTCATCATCAAGGTGGATATTCCGGATTACAACCTTTCGAACTCTGAGTTTGCAGCGTGGGTGCTGATTCAGACTAACGGGGATTCCCTAATTCCGATACAAAGGTACAACTTTATTTCCGTGTTTGCAAGAGAAAAGAAGCGTCTATTTTCACTTTAAGATTTATTTGCAAACGTAAAGTAATATTCTATATTAAGTGCTATTTCTTTGCCGGTTGTCAAAATATTCCGTAACTTTGAAATAAAATAGTCGGATTGTTTCAATGTTTCAATGTTTCAAATGTTTCAAACCACTTTTTTCATAAAGCGGAAAAAGTCGCAGAGGATTTAAAGATTATATATATTATAATATATATAATATTTAATATATTAATATATATCATTCACCCCCTTCTTCCCCCAAAGATAAAACCGCAAAACCCAAAAGAAACATTGAAACATTTGAAACAATGAAACAAAACCATGTCTTTCGTAATACCAGAAACTAGTGTTTAAACCTAATAAACACAAAGCTTTTCCGTTACAACAGCGGTTTCTCGCCCATGAAGTAATAGGTGGAGATGCTGTATCCCGAGGCGCCATACATCTTGTCGAGGTTCGAATAGGTGTACGACAGGCTGGCGCGTTTCAACCCCATGTCTTTCAGAAACCCCGTACCCAGCATCACCATGGTCGTGGCGATGCCTCGGTGCGTCTCGACGGTAGCCACACAGGTGCAGCCTACGTTTCCCGTATCCTCGCCCTCGGTCTCCCTCGACACGATGAGCGTGCCCACGATCCTGCCTTGCTTTTCGGCCACCAGCACGCGTTGGTCATGGCCCGCCTGATAGAGGTCGGCGTTACGATAATACTTGGAGAACGATTCGTCCTGATACTGGCAGGCATCGTCTGTACAAAGGCATATCTCTTCCAGATCGTCCGGCTCTGCCCATCGGTACAGGATGCCGTTGATGACGTCGCCGATGTGATGGTTGATATCTGGGAAGTCTTTCAGCTGCATCCGCATGTCGAAGCAGTTGCACTCGCCCCAGGCATGCTCGTAGCCCCTGTGCTCGAAGAAGTCGGAGGCAAGCGTGTTCACCAGCGGATCCAGACGCTCGTGCACGCTCGGCGCCCAACGCTTAGAGGTGGGCACGCCGGGCATCAGGTAGTTGAAACCCACGCCCAGGATCGCTCGGTTGAATCCATTCCGGCGGATCGCGTCCTCGCACTCGCTCAACAGCTCACTGCCGATGCCTTGTCCGCGATAGTCCTGATCAACCACCAACAACAGAATCGTTTGTCCATTCACCATCGCACAGGCAATCAGCTTCCCCTCGGGGTTCCTTCTTGCAAACAGGATGTTCCCCTCGTGACCAATCACCTCGGCCAACGCCTCTTCTTCCCTGCTCACAAACGGGAAGTTCTCTCGAAACTTCCTTAGAATCTCGTCTATGTTCAAAATCATAGTGCAAAGATACAACTTTTTTCTTAAAAAAAGAATTCCGTTACAACGTTACATCGTTACAAGTGCCTTTTTGGGCGATTTATTTGGTTATTTGCTCACTTAATCGTACCTTTGCACTCGCAAATAATAAAATAGGTATGAAAAGAATTGTGACAATGATGGCTATGGCCGCAGTTTCAATGATGACAATGGCTCAGGACGGGCTGCGCTCCGGACTGAATGTGACGGACCAGGACAAGACGGTCCGCCCCGGTGATGATTTCTATGAGTATGCCTGTGGCGGATGGATGAAGAACAACCCGCTGCCGGCAGCCTACTCCCGCTACGGCAGCTTCGACCGCTTGCAGGAGGACAACGACAAGCGCGTGAACGGCATCCTGAAGGAGTTGTTGGAGAACAACTACGAGAAAGGTTCGCTGGAGCAGAAGCTGAGCGACCTGTATAAGCTCGCCATGGACTCCACACGCCGCAACGCTGAGGGTGTGGCCCCGCTGATGCCGCTGATCAAACGACTGGAGGCAGCCAAGACCAACGAGCAGCTGCTGGCCATCCAGCTGGAGCTGGCCCCCTACGGTGAGGAAGAGTTCTTCTTCATGGGCTTCGGCGCCGACGAGAAGAACGCCACGCAGAACATACTGAGTGTGTATCAGGGCGGCCTCTCGATGGGACAGAAGGAGTATTACCTCGACAACGACAAGGCGACGGCCGACATCCGCGAGGCGTTCAAGAAGCACGTGGTGAAGATGTTCCAGCTGTTCGGATTCAGCAAGGGCGCTGCCACGAAGAAGATGCAGAACGTGATGAAGGTGGAGACGGCGCTGGCCCAGGTGTCGAAGAGCCGCACCGAACTGCGCGACCCCGAGGCGAACTACAACAAGATGACGCTCCAGGAGTTTGAGACGAAATATCCCCACCTGCCGTTGGTGAAAGTGATGAACGCCCAGGGCGTGGATACGAAATACCTGCAGGAGATGGTGGTCGGACAGCCCGCCTTCCTCGAGGGAGCCGACGCGCTGGTGGCCGGCATCAAGCCCGCAGAATACCGCGACGTGATGGAGTGGGGCTTCATCTCGGGCGCCGCCAACTACCTGAGCGCCGCCACGGTGGCCGAGAGCTTCGACTTCAACGGTCGGGTGCGGTCAGGTCGTAAGGAGAACCACCCGCTCTGGAAGCGCAGTACGGCTCAGGTGGAGCGCGTGATGGGCGAGGCGCTGGGTAAGATCTACTCGGAGAAATACTTCCCCGAGGCCTCCAAACAGCGTATGCTCACGCTGATCAAGAACCTGCAGATAGCCCTCGGCGAGCGCATCGCCGCACAGGACTGGATGGACGACTCGACGAAGGTGAACGCCCTGCTGAAGCTGAACACGTTCTACGTGAAGGTGGGCTATCCCGACAAGTGGACCGACCTCTCGAAACTGCAGATCGACCCTGCGAAATCTTATTACGAAAACATGCAGGAGTGTGCGAAGTTCTGGAACGCCTGGCGACTCGATCATACCGTGGGCAAGCCCGTGGACCGCGACGACTGGTATATGACGCCGCAGACGGTGAACGCCTACTATAACCCCACGACCAACGAGATCTGCTTCCCCGCAGGCATCCTGCAGTATCCCTTCTTCGACATGACCGCCGACGACGCCTTCAACTACGGGGCCATCGGTGTGGTGATCGGTCACGAGATGACCCACGGCTTCGACGACCAGGGGCGCCGCTACGACAAGGACGGCAACATGCACGACTGGTGGAAGGAGGCCGACGGAAAGAACTTTACAGACCGTACGAACAAGTATGCCGACTTCTTCTCGGCCATCAACGTGCTGCCAGACCTGAAGGGCAACGGCCGGCTGACGCTGGGTGAGCACCTGGCCGACCACGGTGGTCTGCAGGTGGCCTGGACGGCTTATAAGAACGCCACGAAGCGCCAGCCGTTGGGTGAGAAGGACGGTCTGACGGCCGACCAGCGCTTCTTCCATGCCTATGCCGGCGTGTGGGCCAACAATATCACCGAGGAGGAGATCCGCAACCGCACGAAGAGCGACCCCCACTCACTGGGCCGTTGGCGCGTGAACGGTGCGCTGCCACACATCGACGCCTGGTATGAGGCCTTCGGTGTGAAAGAGGGCGACAAAATGTTCATTCCGGAGCAGGAAAGACTGAAATTGTGGTAAAAAATGCTCATTTTTGCATAAAATGCCGTCGTAAATGTAAATTTACGGCGGTTTTTTTTGTTTATTTTGAATTTTTTTATATCTTTGCACCTAACTTTACGTAAAAGACCAAATTAATTATGAACGAAGATATTACACTAAACCCGCAAAATCCTAGTGAAGGAATGGCGGAGAGGCAGCGCGAGGAGCTTACCCTGACGCGTGATGCCGAGCCGCAGATGAGGCAGCAGATGCAGATACAGTATGCCAACGGCATCCAGTGTCCGCACTGTGGTACGATGAACGATCCCGAGGCCATCTATTGCGCCTCGTGCGGTAACCCGATCGGCAAGACCGCTTGTCCGAACTGCGGGGCCGAGGTGGATCCCGACGCCGACTTCTGCGAGTCGTGTCGCCGGTACATCAAATTCGACGTGTGCAGCTTCTGCGGTGCCCGGCTGTCGGGCAGCGACGCGTTCTGTCCGGAGTGCGGCAGTCCGAGAGGGGGCATCGTCTGTCCCGTCTGTCACACGCTGAACGACTTCTCGTTCTGCAAACAGTGCGGAACGGCCCTGACCGACGAGGCCCGCGAGCTGCTCGAGAAGGTGCACGAGCTGCCGGCGTTCAAGGAGCTGCAGCGCCTGGCCACCAGTGTGCAGCAGCTGGAGCAGTCGATCCCGTATGCCTCGGACCGCGACCTGCTCAAGGACCAGCGGAACATCAAGCTGCGCGAGAGGGTGCTCACCCTGTTGGCCGAGGACCGTGGCATCGCCCATCCGGAGATTCCCGAACCAGAGAACAAACGGCTGAGCAAGGAGGAGTACGACGCCCGTAAGAAAGAGCGTCTGGAGCAGATTGCCGCCATCCTCGACAAGATGGTCCAGCCGCCGCATCCCTCACCGGCACAGGTGCGTAACTACGCCATGGCCTGCCGGCCGCAAGGGGTCAGACTGGCATGGGAGTGCAACTTCAAGCACGCCCTGCACTCCAGTCCCTGTGGCTGTGCCAAGCCGCAGTTGGGAGGTAAGTGGATTATCTTCGGCAAAGACGTGAAAAAGGAAATTAAGGACGATTTGTAATGACTACGATGAATACTGAAAGAACATTGGACCCCGGTCGTACAGACCAGACAGCCCATACCCTGCGCCCTCAGGAAGACTCGACGATGCGACCTGCCGACGTGTCGCTGCAGGATGCCTCGCTGCGGGATGCCTCGCTGGCAGAGCCGATCACCCTCGACGGCACGGTCAGGACCGACGGCAGGGAGCGCTCGGCTGCGGAGATCAAGGAAGACAAATTCATCCTGAAGGGTGTCGAATACCGCAAGCTCAGCGTGGTGAGCGACAACTCGGGCGAGGCCCAGGTATTCCTCGTGGAGCGCGACGGCGACACCTTCGTGCTGAAGATCTACTATCCAAACTTCGACGTGAACAGGAAGATTCTCCAGGCCGTCTATAACTTCGGCTTCGAGATGATCGTCAGGGTGTTTGACTACGGCAAGACCTACGTCGACGGCAAGCACCGCTATTACGAACTGATGGAATACCTGAGCGGAGGCACGCTCTCGGAATACCGGCTGAACGGCGACATGGACAAGTTCCGCCGTATCGCCCTCATGGGAGCCGCCGCGCTGGCCTACTGTCACCAGAGCAATATCCTGCACAAGGACGTCAAACCCAGCAACTTCTTCTTCCGAGACAAGGAGCATACGGAGCTGGTGCTGGGTGACTTCGGCATCTCGAGCCTGCTCGACCGCGACGGCAAGGCCCATAAGACCACACAGGCCCGTACACCGATCTTCGCCGCACCGGAGATGTACTCCGACGTGATCGACGGCGTGGTGGAGGTGACGCCCGCAGCCGACTTCTATTCGCTCGGCATCACGCTGATGGCGCTGTGGCTGGGTGAGACGCCCATGAGCTCGAACGAACGGGTGATGATGCGGCAGAAGAACGAAGGTCGCATCCCCCACATCAACGAGCTGCCGGAGCGCGTCAGGCTGCTCATACAAGGACTCACCGTGGTGAACCCCGTCAAGCGATGGGGATACGACCAGGTGGAGGAGTGGTTCCTCGGCGGGACACCGGCCGTGGACCTCTCGTCGCCCTTCCTGAAATACAAAAGCTTCATCGTCGACCCTGAGCGCAACCTCGTGGCCGACAATATCCATGAGCTCATTCCCCTGCTGCTCGACAACGAGAAGCTGGCCATGGGCTATCTCTATACAGGCCGCATCAGCTCGTGGCTCGAGTCGTGCGGCAACCAGAAGCTGAGTACGATCGTGAAGGATATCGTCGTGAACCGCTATCCCGTAGACCAGCGTGCCGGACTGATGGCCGCCGTCTATGCCATGGAGCCCACCTACCCCTATAAGGACGTGAAGGGCAACCTCTGCGACGACGTGCACAGCGTGGCCATCTCGCTGCTGAGCTATCAGAAGGAGTACGGCATGCTGCTGACCAACCCGAACGATAGCCTGTTCCTCTATCTCGAGTCGCACACGAAATGCAACGTGGACCGCATACGGTCGTACTTCTCGAAGACCGACATGGAAAAGACCCGTGTGGCCGTCATGAGAGCCGCCTATGAGATCGATTCCGAGATCCCGCTGCTGCCGCGCTATCCGTCGTCGACGCTGAAGGAGATCGTGAAGACCTACGGCAAGGAGAAACTGATAGAGGACGACTGGCACGCCCTGACCGACGGGCGCCTGCTGTCGTGGATGTACAGCCATGAGGACCGGATGGCCTGTGAGAGCCTGAGGATCCTGACCAAGGACCAGCCCTATTCCGAGGCGCTGGCCTATAAGGTTCTTTACAACCTGGACCGCAATGCCGCCTACGACCTGAAGACTGCCTTTACGCCCGCCCAGATCGGCGAACGCCTGTGTGAGCGGCTGAAGCAAGCCCAGAACCTGGGAGAGCAGGAGTTTAAGGAGACGATGAGCGACCTGACCGACCTGAACGGCCGCTTCAGCTATTATGCCCAGCTGCACGGCTGGACGGAGATACTGAACGAGTATAACCGCTGCTTCGACCTGAAGACGGAAGAGAACCGTGAGCGTCTCGGACTCTACGACTACCGCACGGCCACCTACCGCTTCTGTCGCATTCTGGGGGTGACGCCTGAGTATCTGATGCCCGACGGAACGGCCTATAAAGACGGTCTCAACCTGAACATCCACAACCAGTCGCAGGTGCGCAACGAGATTCGCAACGGCTCGTTCACCCAGTGGCTGTCGGTGTTCTATCACGAGAATCCCGCCACCGACTTCTCTGAGCAGTATGCCTACGAGCGGTCGTTGGAGCAGTGGCTCAGGGCCCTGGGCGAGATTGATATATCCTATCCCTATTATAAGCGTTTTGTCGATGCCTGTGAGGAGACGACGAAGCGCGTGAGGGATGTGCGCGACAACTGGCAGAAGGCCAAGGGCAGGGAGCAGCTGTGGCGGACGGTGTTCTACTCGCTCTGCGGCATTTGGATCCTGCTGGTGCTCATCTTCGGCGTCAAGGACCGTTCCTATCTGCTCGACCATACCTTCCTCTGCATCGGACTGCCTTTGGGCGGTATGACGGCCATCATCGTCGGGACGAGAGCCTACTTCAGAGGGTACGACTTCATGTTCTCATGCCTCTGGGGCATCGCCGGAGCATTGTCGTCGTTTATACCTATTATAATACTTAAATACTTCGGACAGTCGCACCCCGGCTTGTTCAATGTGGCCATCCTGCTCATCACACTGGCCTATATGCTCATCTGTCACCTGACAGACTTCCGGGGCGACGAGAAGGCCGACAGCAAGCTGATATCCGAGGTGCTCGACGACGATGTGAAGTCGACGCTGCTCGAGCCGCTCTACTATACTTTCAAGACGAAGTCGTATAAGTTTAACGGCTCGAAGTTCGGTGTGCTGAACGACGTGACCGACCAGGTGCGGTCTATCAGCGGCGAGAGTGTGCTGCACTATGTGCTGTGGAGCATCCTGGCGCTGATATTCGTACTGGACTTCATCATATTCAGTCCGAGTCTGATGAACGTCAGCAACCCGGATAAGATTAGTATCTCGCCATCGGCCGTTTTGCGCCAATTAGAAAAAGATGTAGAATAATGGTTTGTGAGAATTGTCATAAGGAAAACAGAAGCGTAGCGAAGTTCTGCAAGTGGTGTGGAGCCCCTCTGGCCAGTCAGGATCTGCTTGACCGTCTGGTGGGACTCGACGATGTGAAACAACAGCTGAAGACCATCGTCAACACGTACACCTATCTACAGTCGCGCAAGGACATTGCCAAGGTCAGGATCTCCGTCAACGCCATCGTCATCGGTGAGACGGGAACGGGTAAGACCATGCTTGCTGAGATCCTTCGTGACTACTTCTACAAACACAAGATCATAGAGAAGCCGAAGCTGACGATGGTCGACGCCGTGGACTATCAGCGGTTTGTGGACAAATGGGACGATAACATCAAGAAGGCGAAGGGCGGCATCCTGTTCTTCGACAATGTGCAGAAGCTGTTGCCCGACAAGTATTCCAACCAGGTGAATCCCCTCGACAAGCTGTTCGTGGAGATGGATAAGTGGGAGGACAATCCCATCGTGGTCATCTCCGGTCTGACGAAAGGTCTGGAGGACTTCCTGGAGAGCAACCCTGCCGTCACCAACCGATTCAAATACACCTTCCGTCTGCCTACGCCGGGCTATCACGAGCTGACGGACATCTGTAAGATGAACCTGCGCTCGAAGTACGGCGTCACTAAATTCTCGCAGGAAGCCGAGAACCAACTCTCGCGGTTCTTCAAATACCAGGTGAAGATCAAGGACGAGCTCTTCGGCAACGGCCATCTGGCCAATAAGACCGCCGAGGACATCTTCACACAGTTCATCAGCCGTGGGGCCGACGCCTCTCAGGTGGAGCGCGAAGATATCAAGGGCTATGTGCCCGAGGAACGGACGGTGGAGGATATCCTGAAAGACCTCGACCGCTTTATCGGCATGGACGAGGTGAAGCATGCCGTCCGCGAGATGGCCTTCTCTGTGCAGAACAGCATCCAGCGTGCCGAGCGCGGTCTGGGTGAGCAGGAGAAGATGTCGATGCACATCATCCTTACGGGTAATCCCGGAACGGGAAAGACGACCATCGCCCGGAAGTTGGGCGAGATTCTGGCTTCTGTCGGCTATCTCGACAGCGGACATGTGGTGGAGGTAGACCGTGCGAAGATGGTGAGTCCCTATCAGGGTGAGACACCTAAGGTGGTCGACCGTCTGTGCGACAAGGCCATGGGTGGCATCCTCTTCGTCGACGAGGCCTATACCCTGGCGCCGTTGAATGCCGGAGGAGAGCGTGATAACCAGGGTGCTCAGGCACTCGAGAAGCTGATGAAGCGCATGGAGGACGACCGCGGGAAGTTTATCGTCATCGCCGCCGGCTATCGGATGGAGATGGAGAATCTCTTCCGCATCAACCCGGGATTCCGCAGCCGCTTCAACTATTTCCTCGACATCAAGGACTACACGCCCGACCAGCTGTTTGAGATCATGCTCGTCTTCGCCAAGGATAAGAAATACATCTTCTCGAAAGAGGGTGAGGAGCTGGCCAGGAAGATGATCACGGAGCTTTATAATTCCCGCGACAAGGACTTTGCCAACGGCCGTACGATGCGTTCGCTCTTCGACCAGATTTGTAAGAAACAGGCCCAGCGCCTGCAGGGTGAGAGCATCGCACAGATGAGTAACGAGGAGCTGATGACCATCAAGGCAGAGGATATACCTTACGAGGCTCCCAAGTCGGTGGATATCTCCGACTGTCTGGCAAAGCTCGATGGCCTCGTGGGTCTCACGGCCGTGAAGAAAGAGGTGTCGAACCTGGCATCCTTCCTCAACCTGCAGATCAAGCGTGGAGAGACAAATACCTTCCAAGGCAAGCATTATGTGTTCACGGGTAATCCGGGTACGGGTAAGACCACCGTCGCCCGTATCATGGCCGAGGTGTTCAGGACTTTGGGCATCGTGGCCAAGGGACAGCTCGTGGAAGCCGACCGTTCGAAGTTGGTGGCAGGCTTCTCAGGACAAACGGCCATCAAGACCAACCAGCTGGTGGATCAGGCCATGGGTGGTGTGCTGTTTATCGACGAGGCTTATACGCTGAAGTCGGGCGATGGCGACACCTTTGGTTCGGAGGCCATCGACACACTGTTGAAACGACTGGAAGACGACCGTGGAAAGTTCGTATGTATTGTGGCTGGCTATACGGATCAGATGCACGACTTCATCGATTCGAACCCAGGCTTGAAGAGCCGTTTTACGCAGACCATCCATTTCGACGACTATACGCCCGATGAGTTGACCGAGATCTTCCTCAATCTGGCAAAGGGCAAGAACTTCACCGTCGACGACGATACACAGGCTGCCATCCATCGTCAGTTCGAGCAGCTCTACCTGCGTCGCGATAAGAACTTCGGCAATGCCCGTGAGGCCAGGAGGGTGTTCAATGAGGCTGTCGAGCGTCAGAGTCAGCGTCTGGTGAAGTTGATGAACGATCCGGGCTTCCAGGAGAGCGATATGTTCTGTCTGACGAAGGAAGACCTGCCTATGGCCCAGAGCGAGGCAGCCCGTCCGCTCGACGAGGTGCTCAACGAGCTCGACGAGTTTGTGGGCATGCGGTCGGTGAAGAACTCCATCCGCCGTCTGGCCGTGCAGAGTATGTTTATGAAGCAGCGTGCCGCCATGGGAGCCGGAAAGGTGCAGCAGATGGCTATGAACTTCATTCTCACGGGTAATCCGGGAACGGGTAAGACGAGCATCGCCAGAAAGATGGGTGAGATACTCCAGTCGATGGAGATCCTGCCCACGTCGCGTGTCTTAGAGGTGAGTCGTGCAACCTTAGTCGGTAAATATATGGGTGAGACGCCGAAGATCGTCAACAAGATGTGCGACAAGGCCATCGGTGGCATCCTGTTCATCGACGAGGCCTACACCCTCAGCGAAGGCAGTGACCAATACGGTAAGGAAGCCATCGACACGCTGATGAAACGGATGGAAGACGATCGTGGAAAGTTCGTGGTGATCGCCGCTGGTTATAAGGATAAGATGGAGGAATTCCTCCTTCTCAATCCCGGACTTGCCAGCCGCTTTACCCATAAGCTCCACATCGACGACTATAATGAAGACGAGTTGTTGGCCATCTACAAGCAGATGGCTCAGAAGGAGCAGTATACGTTCTCGCAGACGGCAGAATATAAGGCACTCGACACGATCTATAAGATGGTGCTGTCGAAGAACGAGTCGTGGGGCAATGCCCGTGAGATGCGTAATCTGCTGGATACGACCATTCAGAAACTGTCACTCCGTGTGTCGCAGATGCCGAGTGAACTGGTGACGAAAGAAACCTATCAACTCATCCTGCCAGAGGATATTTGATAAAGGTAAAAAGGTAAAAAAGTAAAAAGGTAAAAAGTAAATATGATCATTTGTCCGACTTGTAAAGAAGAGATTGACGACGATTCACGCTATTGTGACCAGTGTGGACAAGCCCTGCTGTACTGTAACCAGTGTGGACGGGTAGGCATTGGCCGTCGCTGCACCTATTGCGGAGGCCTCATGGTGGCTCCCGGCGCTGAGGTGCGACAAGCACCGGCGGAGAGTCTTGCTTCCATAGGATATGCCACATACGGATCCATCAGACAGGAGGATTCACGACAAGGGGCACAGGGTGATGGTATGCCTGTGCTGACGCTTGCCAACGACAGCCTGAATATCAGGCTTGTTGCCATGAACGGCGCCATCATCGGTCGTCGTAAGGGACCCTATGTACACTTCTTCGAGAAACATGCCTATGTGTCGGGTACCCATGCCCAACTGAAATACAGTCCTGATACAGGGTGGTGTGTGACAGACAAGCATTCCTCAAATGGAACGAAGTTGAATCAGCGTCAGATACAGCCCGATGTGGATATGAGATTGAACAATGGAGATGTGGTCACGATAGCTAATATTAATCTGCAGGTCATTATCAGATAGAAACAGATGATGGTATTAGATATATCGGCAGCCAGTTGGATTGGTTGTGTCAGGAGTCAGAACGAGGATATGGTTTTGGTGAATAGCCGCTTTATCCGTGAAGACAGCTTCCAGAAACAGATTAACTTAGATCCCGAAGACCGTTTGATAATTGCTGTGGCAGACGGCATGGGCGGCCATAACCGTGGGGATGTCGCCAGCAACGACACCCTGCATAACCTCCGTTATTTCTTCTACGACATCCCCTCGTGTCTCTCTGAGGACGAATTCAACAAGGCCATGTCGGAATGGTTGAAATCCATCAACAACTATATCGCCTCGAAAGGTCGGGCCGACGAACAGTTCAAGGGCATGGGAACAACGTTGGTGGGGGTTGCCTACTATCATCATAACTTCTATTCCATGAATTGTGGTGACAGCCGGCTGTATCGCTTCCGTCATCATGAGTTGGTCCAGCTGACGACTGACCATTCGCTGAGTCAAACGGATGCAGAAGAGAAGCATACGAACGTCATCACCAACTGCATCGGTGGGGGAGCCCACTCTTCATTCATCGATATGGCGAGGATGACGGACGACCTGTCGCAGGGGGATGTCTTACTGCTATGCAGTGACGGACTGACCGACATGATCTCAGACGAGACGATCAGTCAACTCTTAGACCAGCATGCCGATGCAGATGCACTCTGTCAGGCTGCTATCCAGGCTGGTGGCTTGGATAATGTCTCTTGTTGTGTGATAACCATTAAATAGTAAATTGTAAATCAGTAAATTGTAAACAAACAGATGCCATTAAGATTACCAGATAAGCTTCCCGCTATCGACCTGTTGAAGCAGGAGAACATATTTGTGATGGACGACACCAGGGCTCACTCGCAGGACATCCGTCCGCTAAGGATTGCCATCCTGAACCTGATGCCGTTGAAGATCACGACGGAGACAGACTTGATCCGTCTGCTGTCGAACACGCCGTTGCAGTTGGAGATCAGTTTCATGAAACTGCAGAGTCATACGCCTAAGAATACGCCAATAGAGCACATGATGATGTTCTACCGCGACTTTGCAGAGATGCGTCATGAGAAATACGACGGCATGATTATCACCGGTGCCCCGGTGGAGCAGTTGGAGTTTGAGGAGGTGAGCTATTGGAATGAGATTTCCGAGATCTTCCAGTGGGCAAAGACGCATGTCACCAGTACATTGTATATCTGTTGGGCGGCTCAGGCTGGACTCTATTTCCACTATGGTGTACCTAAATATCCGCTGCCGATGAAAATGTTCGGCATCTTCCCGCAGAAACCCCTGGATCCGAGATTGCCTATCTTCCGAGGGTTTGACGATGAGTTTATGATGCCCCACAGCCGACATACGGAGATTCGCCGTGAGGATATCCTTGCTAATCCGGAACTGACGCTCCTTGCAGAGTCGGAAGACAGCGGTGTCAGCATTGTGATGGCCCGTGGCGGACGTGAGTTCTTTATCACTGGTCATCTGGAGTATGCACCGAATACGCTCGACAATGAGTACAAGCGCGACAAGGATATCCGTAAGGATGTGGCACCACCATTGCATTATTATAAGAATGATAATCCAAATAATCCCCCGTTGGTCACCTGGCGCTCTCATGCGAACCTCTTCTATACGAACTGGGTGAACTACTACGTCTATCAGGAGACACCTTATAATATTGATGACATCACTTGAACTGTTGGCGCCTGCCAAGAACTTGGCGTGTGGCATAGCCGCCATCGATCATGGCGCCGATGCCGTCTATATCGGGGCTTCACGCTTCGGGGCACGTTCTGCGGCAGGCAACAGTATCGACGACATACGGCAACTCTGTGAGTATGCCCATCCTTATGGCGTCAAGGTCTATGTGACGGTCAACACCATCCTGTATGATGAAGAACTCGACGACACCCGTCGGCTGTTGAAGGATTTGCAGGAAACGGGTGTTGATGCCATCCTCGTGCAAGATATGGGCATCCTGGAGATGATGAATCATGGGGACAGCCCCGTGATTCATGCCAGTACCCAGACCGACAACCGTACGCCGGAGAAAGTGCGCTGGCTGCGTAATTTAGGCTTTACAAGGGTCGTTTTGGCTCGTGAACTCTCCGTCGAAGAGATTGCGGAGATTCATCGTGAGGTGCCTGACGTTGAGTTGGAGGTGTTTGTCCACGGGGCTTTGTGCGTCAGCTATTCCGGTCTCTGCTATGCCTCGCAGTTTTGCTTCGGACGGAGTGCCAACCGTGGGGAGTGTGCACAGTTTTGTCGGATGAAGTTCTCTCTGGTCGACAGCGAGGGTAGGGAAGTGGAGCGTGACCGTTATCTGCTCTCCCTGAAGGATATGAATCAGAGTGACCACTTGCAGGAGTTGATTGAAGCCGGTGCTACCTCTTTTAAGATTGAAGGCCGTCTGAAGGATGCTAGTTACGTGAAGAATGTCACGGCTGCCTATAGTCAGCGACTCAACGAAATCATCAGCCGCCATCCTGACAAGTATTGTCGTAGTTCGAAAGGTGAATGCCGGTATAGCTTTACGCCAGACTTGCGTAAGACTTTCAATCGGGGCTATACCACTTATTTCTTGCATGGCCGTCAGCCCCATATCGCTTCTTTCGACACCCCGAAGGCTGTGGGTGAATATGTTGGAATGGTGAAGGAGCTGCGTGGCGACTCTTTCAATGTGGCAGGTGTGGCCAGCTTTGCCAATGGCGATGGACTTTGCTTCATCAACGCCGACCGTCAGTTGGAGGGCTTCCGTGCCAATCGTGTGCAGGGTAACCGTATATGGCCTTACCGCATACCTACAGGTCTTCGTCCTGGCATCCGTCTCTATCGTAACAACGATCAGGAGCAGGAACGTCTTCTCTCTAAACCCAGTGCAGAGCGTCGTATTCCCATCCGTCTTGCCCTTCGTGCCGTCGGTGATGGCTTTGAACTCTCTGTGAATCAGGGGGACTGTCCCCTGTGTGCGAAGTCATCGAAGCACATGGGGACTGTCCCCATGATTCACTTCCACGCTGATCATATCCTAGCTCAAAAGCCTCCTCACGAGAATATCGTTCGGCAGTTGTCGAAATTGGGCGACACGATCTATACTTGTTCAGTAGTTGACATCCCCGCTGATTTCAACTTCTTTATTCCCAATAGCATCCTCTCAGAGATGCGTCGTTCGTTGATAGACTTATTGAGGAAAGAGGAAAGTGGAAAGAGAATTTCTAGCGCAGGCTTAAGGGATAGAGGTAGTCTCCCTCCACCCTCCACCCTCCACCTTCCACCCAAATACCCCTATACCTATTTATACAACATCTCCAACCGTCTCTCTCAGCAGTTCTATGGCTTTCCAGAAAAGTCTGCCTATGAGCTGAAAGGTGGTGATGGACCCATCATGCAGTGTCGTCACTGTATCCGTTATGCCCTTGGCTATTGCGTCAAAAACGGTGGTCAGCGACCTACGTGGTGTGAACCACTTTCTCTCGTTTTAGGCGACGGCCGTCGCTTCCGTCTGGAATTCGATTGTAAGAACTGTCAGATGAATGTCTATGCGCCGTAGTATTCTCTTTCCACTTTCTTGCGTCTCTTTGGTAGCAAGCGTCCTTCGGCCGAGCGCAACTTTCCTCTTTCCTCTATTATTGGTCAGTTGCTACAACCGCGGCCCGATAACCCCTGATGCCTGGAATCTGACGGAGCAACAGCTTGACTCTATCTCCTTCTACACCACCCACCATTATACGCAGAACTATAACTTCGTCGTGACGGGTGACTCGCTGGTGGTCGTTGCCCAACAACCAGAGGCAATGGCTATTCCTGACGTGGTCAGCATCGAGATAGAATCCATCGGCGAGGAACAGCAGAAAGACTCCATCACGCTGAGGAAACATGAGCGTATCGTCGTGGCAGATATCATGACCGTCCCTTCCGACACGATCGATTCCGTATGGGTAAAGGTGGCACGTGACCAACTCACTTTTGGTTGGATTCATGAGAATGAACTCTTGGCGAAGGTTTCGCCTGATGATCCTATCAGTCAGTTTATCGACTTCTTCTCCGATGTCCACCTGTTGGCGTTCTTAGCCTTCGGCGTGGTTATCGTGGCAGCCTATGGCGTACGAAGGCTGATGCGACGGGGAGCGAAGATAGTGCACTTTAATGATATCCCTTCGTTCTATCCGACGGCCCTTTGTCTCTTGGTGGCCTCCTCAGCCGTTCTCTACAGCTCCATCCAACTATTCGGACCAGAGTCGTGGCGACATTTCTATTACCATCCATCACTTAATCCCTTCGGGTTGCCTCTCCACTTGGGACTCTTCGTCTCTTCCGTTTGGGCTATTATCATCGTGGCTATCGCCACCGTCGACGATGTGACGAAACATCTCCCTTTAGGCAGTGCCATTCTCTATTTAGGTGGTCTGACGGCTGTCTGTGCCGTCTGCTACGTAGTCTTCAGCATCACCACCTTATATTACATCGGCTACCCCCTACTCATCGCCTACTACATCTTCGCCCTCCGCCGCCTCTCCCTCCAGGACAGCATCTGAAGATGTTAATCTTCGCCAATTTTTTTTGTTTTTTGCTCGCTTATTTGTATCTTTGTCCCCTGAAAATGAAAAAGGAACAATATATGGAACCAACAAAATGCTTGATTATCGGTAGCGGACCTGCGGGTTACACGGCTGCCATCTACGCCGGAAGAGCAAACCTCAGTCCGATTGAGTATTGTGGATTGCAGCCTGGCGGTCAGCTTACACAGACCACCGAAGTGGAGAATTTTCCTGGTTATCCCCAGGGTGTGGATGCCAACCAGATGATGATGGAGATTCGTGAGCAGGCTGAGCGCTTTGGGGCCGATATCCGCGACGGAGAGATTGTGAAGGTGGACTTCTCAAAGGCACCTTATGTCTGTACGACTGATGACGGTAAGGAGATTGCTGCCGATACAGTGATCATCGCCACAGGTTCTTCTGCAAAATATCTTGGTCTCGACGACGAGCGTAAGTATAATGGTCAGGGCGTCTCTGCCTGTGCCACGTGTGACGGATTCTTCTATCGTAAAAAGACCGTGGCCGTCGTTGGAGGTGGTGATACGGCCTGTGAGGATGCTCTCTATCTGTCGGGCTTGGCCAAAAAGGTGTATATGATCGTCAGGAAGCCTTTCCTCCGTGCTTCGCAGGTGATGCAACAGAGGGTGATGGCACGTGAGAATATCGAGATTCTCTTCGAACACAACACATTGGGACTCTTTGGTGAGAACGGTGTGGAGGGTGCCCATCTGGTAAAACGCAAGGGTGAGCCAGACGAAGAACAGGTGGACATCGCCATCGACGGCTTCTTCCTTGCTATCGGCCACACACCTAATACGGCCATCTTCCGTGATTGGCTCGAGACCGACGAAGTGGGCTATTTCAAGAATATCAATGGTACGCCAGAGACTAAGATCCCCGGCATCTATGTGGCTGGCGACTGTGCCGACCCCGTGTTCCGTCAGGCTGTCGTCGCTGCAGGCAGTGGCTGCCAGGCAGCCATCCTCGCTGAGCGTTATCTTCTGGGACGGTAGATTTATAAAGAATTCATATTATCAACATCATTCGGTATGAAAAAGAGATTGATTCAGATGGTACGGTGGGTCTCTACGAAGGGATTGATATGGCTGGGTTTTGGAGCAACGCCATTCATCTTCATGGCCTGCTATGGTCCTGTGCCAACGAAGTATAATGAGGCTGGGTTCGCTGAAGAAGTGGTCGACTCTACTGATGTCACGCGCTCTGGCGATGTCGCAGTAGAAGAGGTTGCTGGCGATTCCGTGAGTACAGAGGACCAGGTTTAGACAATGATGAGATCACTCATCACCATGTCGCTGACGAAGAGACCGCGACGGGTGAGATGTATCCTGTGACAATGCTGACCATTGTGGTCTGTGGTTGTCAGTTCCAATAGTCCGTCGTCCAAGTAACGACGGGCATTTTTTATGCAGTAATCGCGATGTCTTTCTGAGAGAGCGTCAAGGTTGAGGCCCTCTTTGGTTCTCAGGGCGACAGTGATGGCATCATTGTAGCGGGTGTCGTCGTCGAGGAGTTCCTCTTCAAATCGTCGCTCGTCATGTTCAATGCCTTCAATATAGGTGTTGATGTCTGCCATATTCCACGAACGGCTTCTGACATCGTATGAGTGGGCTGCTGCTCCCAATCCAATATAGGGCGTGCCGTTCCAATAACTGGAGTTATGACGAGATCGGAAACCCTTCTTCGCAAAGTTGGATATCTCATAATGTTCATAGCCAGCGTCCTCCAGGTGATCGATAAGCGTATAGTACATCCCCCGTTCTGCCTCTTCGGTATTCTCTTTCCACTTTCCACTTTCCACTTTCCTCCATAATTCCGTTCCCTCTTCAACCATCAGACAGTATGCGGAGAGATGTTCAACGTTGAGGGCGAGGGCGGCATCGATGTCTGTCTCCCAACTTTTAAGGCTCTCTCCTGGGAAGCCATACATGAGATCGATGCTTATGTTCTTGATGCCGGCAGCGCGCAAGATCTTGACGGCCTCAATGGCTTGGTGGGCTGTATGACGGCGATGGAGGAATTGCAAACGCTGGTCGTCAAAGGTCTGAATGCCCATGGAGACACGGTTGACGGGAAGCTGCTGTAGCACAGCAGCAAACTCAACGGTTACGTCGTCGGGGTTCACCTCGATAGTGATTTCGGAGGTAGAAGCGAGAGGGTACACCTTATTTATATATATAAAGAGCTGGCGCAATTGATCTGCCGTCAATTGACTGGGGGTTCCACCACCAAGGTAAATAGTATCCAGACTCCACTCCCGTTCGGGAGGGGTAGGGGGTGGGGTCCTTAATACCATCTCCCGACAGAGGGCGTTGACATACCTTTGGCGCAGTTCAAGAGCCGTCGTCGAATAGAAGCCGCAATACACACATCTGCTCCTACAGAATGGAATATGAATATATAAACCTGCCATATTTTATGCAAAATTACTAATTTAGTTTAATATTTGCAAGGTTTTCTTGGCTATTTATCGAAAAATGTCTACCTTAGTGCCCGCTTTAACGGATTATTCATCTAAAACCTAAATGATATGAAGATCTATCAAACAAACGAAATCAAGAACATCGCGCTGCTTGGCAGTGCGGGTAGCGGCAAGACGACTCTTGCCGAAGCAATGGTCTACGAAGCTGGCATCATCAAGCGCCGCGGTACCGTAGAGGGTAAGAACACGATGAGCGACTACTTCCCTGTAGAACAGGAGTACGGCTACAGCGTGTTCTCAACAGTTTTTCACGTAGAGTGGAATAACAAGAAGCTGAACATCATCGACTGTCCGGGTTCTGACGACTTCGTGGGAGGTGCTATCACCGCCCTGAACGTCACCGACCAGGCCGTGCTGCTCATCAATGGCCAGTATGGTCCTGAGGTGGGTACGATGAATGCTTTCCGCAACACGGAGAAACTGAAGAAGCCCGTCATCTTCCTGGTGAACCAGTTGGATCGCGACAACTGCGACTTCGACCAGATTCTTAACCAGTTGAAGGAGGTTTATGGCCCGAACTGTGTGCCTGTTCAGTATCCTATCGCCACTGGTGCTGGTTTCAACAGCGTTATCGACGTGCTGCTGATGAAGAAGTACAGCTGGAAGCCCGAGGGTGGTGCACCCATCATCGAGGATATCCCCGCTGATCAGCTCGACAAGGCTAAGGAGATGAAGGCTGCCCTCGTGGAGGCTGCCGCTGCTGGTGACGACACACTGATGGAGAAGTTCTTCGAGACAGAAGACCTCTCTGAAGACGAGATGCGTGAGGGTATCCGCAAGGGCCTCGTGACACGTTCTATCTTCCCCGTATTCTGTGTGTGTGCTGGTCGTGACATGGGTGTTCGTCGTCTGATGGAGTTCCTCGGCAACGTGGTGCCCTTCGTCAGCGAGATGCCTGTCGTTCAGAACGTTGCTGGTCAGGATGTGCCTGCCGATGCTTCTGCTCCTACATCGCTCTATTTCTTCAAGACTGGTGTAGAGCCCCACATTGGTGAGGTTAGCTACTTCAAGGTGATGAGTGGTACAGTGAAGAGTGGTGACGATTTGACGAATGCCGATCGTGGTTCTAAGGAACGCATAGGTACATTGTATGCTTGTGCCGGTGCCAATCGTGTACAGGTAGATCAGCTCAACGCTGGTGATATCGGCTGTACTGTGAAACTGAAGGACGTGAAGACGGGTAACACCCTCAACGGTAAAGATTGCGACAACAAGTTCGACTTCATTAAATATCCTAACTCTAAGTTCTATCGTGCCATCAAGGCAGTCAATGAGGCTGAGACACAGAAGATGAT
>JAEEGJ010007244.1_pt1 | contig 32090 bp, 28 predicted proteins | sample 8958761 | NCBI WGS metagenome assembly JAEEGJ01 (sample SAMN16246546, study PRJNA631951) | gut metagenome | biome: gut microbiome; feature: rumen; material: RS-attached | host: Bos | place: Iran: Karaj | collected 2018-10
TCTCAAGGCAAAAAAGAAATTGATTTTGAAAACACAAAGATATCAGATATCAATTCAAAGTTTTTAGCACAAGTTGATGCTTCAGATATATATTCATATATGTCTTACCTATCGACAACTCTTAACGTAGGCCCTGCAACTCGTGCTAGAAAACTTGCTGCCATTAAAGGATTCTTCAAATACTTAACAATTAAAGCCCATGTATTAGATGATAATCCTGCCAAAGATGTTGAAACGCCTAAGATTAATAAACGTCTTCCAAAGTATCTTTCGATTACTGAAAGTGAAAAGCTTTTAAAGACTGCTAAAGAAGATAACAAAAGACAATTATCCAGATTAAAAGATCCAGATAAAGAGCTAACTGAGCATCAGAAGAATTTAGGAATTAGAGACTATGCAATTTGTACTCTATTCTTAAACTGTGGTATGCGTCTTTCAGAATTAGTTGGGATTAATATGGACCATATTAAGTTTGACGAAGCTATGCTTACTGTAATTGGAAAAGGAAATAAACAAAGAACTGTATATTTAAATAGAGCGTGCATGGATGCGGTAAAAGAATATTTAAAGATAAGACCTGAAGTTATCGGTCCAGATAGTAATGCTCTTTTCTTAAGCGAAAGAAGAAAACGTATTTCAAGAAGAATGGTGCAAACAGCTATATCAGAATATTTAGAAGCGGCAAACTTAAAAGGCTATTCAACCCACAAATTAAGACATACCGCAGCTACATTAATGTATCAAAACGGTGTCGATGTTAGAGCACTCCAAGAAATACTTGGTCATGAAAATATAGGTACTACAGAGATTTATACTCATGTAGATAATTTACAGATTAGACAAGCAATGGATAATAATCCACTTGCAGACTTTAGAATTAAAGAATAAAAAATTCCCCGTGAAGTATAACCTCACGGGGCTTTGTTTAGCATGCGCATTTAAGTTCTTCCAGCAACTGCTGTTCCTCTATAGCACGTATTTCTGACAGCTTTTTCTGCTTCCGGTTCTTGGCAGGCTTACGTACGTACGCTTTTTTAATGGGGAAATTTTTCTTCATGTGTACCTCCTAAAAATTATTTTATTTAAGGTATTTGATTATGAGTATTGGCCTAAACCAATGGTATTTTATCATCAAACAAGCATTATGTCAACATCTATATGTTAATAACCGCTTCTCCATTTTCAAGCCTTATTTCCTTAGAATCCCTATTTTTAAGGTCTTCGGGCATATTTTCAGCTGGCCCAGCATATAATTCTTGGCCATTTTCAAGGATTCTAACGTTATATAGTCTAATTTCAAACAACTTCATAAAATATCATCTCCAATAAAATGGCGGCCAATGGCCGCCGCTACTATACGTCTTTGCTTGCCTTTTCTCTTGGGATTATATTTACTGGCGTTCCATTAAATCCAAAGTGTTTTCTAAGCTGATTTTCTATATATCTTTGATAAGAAAAATGGAACAATTTAACACTATTACAAAATACTACAAAAGTAGGTGGTCTGACAGAAACCTGTGTAGCGTAGTATATTTTTAATCTTCTTCCTTTATCTGAAGGAGGTTGTACTAAAGTAATTGCTTCATTAATAACCTCATTTAGCATTCCAGTCGTAACTCTCTTTGAGTTTTCATCATTAACTTCATTAATTAATCCAAATATCTTATCTACTCTTTGGCCTGTAAGTGCTGATACAAAAAGGATTGGAGCGTAGTCTAAGTAAGCAAGTTTTGTGTATACATCTTTTTTATAGTTTTCTAAAGAACCTGTTTCTTTTTCAACTGCATCCCATTTATTAACAAGTATGATAACTCCTTTACCGCCTTCGTGAGCTTCACCTGCTATCTTGGCATCTTGGTCAGTAACTCCTTCAGTAGCATCAATAACTAACACGCAAACATCTGCTTTTTCAATTGAAGCTTTTGCTCTAATAATACTATATTTTTCGATGTCTTCTTCGATTTTACTATGTCTTCTTATACCAGCTGTATCTATAAATATATACTTGCCATTATCATTTTCGAACTTAGTATCAATAGCATCTCTAGTAGTACCAGCTATATCAGATACGATAACTCTATTCTCACCAATAAGTTTATTTAAAATAGAAGACTTACCAACATTAGGCTTACCAACTATTGCTATTCTAGGTCTATCATCATCTTCATCATCACTTCCGCCCTCTGGGAAATGCTTGATTACTTCATCAAGAAGGTCTCCTATACCAAGTCTGTTAGCAGCTGAGATGGCAAACGGTTCACCAATACCAAGATTGTAGAACTCATATACATCAGCCATAGCCTTCTTAAAGTCATCTACCTTATTAACAGTAAGTACTACTGGCTTATGACTTCTTCTAAGCATATCGCAAACCTTAGCATCTGAATCAGTAAGCCCCTGCTTAACATCAGTCATAAAAAGAATAACATCAGCTGTATCGATAGCTATCTGAGCCTGTTCTCTCATCTGAGAAAGGATAATATCCTTAGAATCAGGTTCAATACCGCCTGTATCAATAAGAGTAAAGTTCTTATCGAGCCAGCTAACATCTGTATATAATCTATCTCTTGTAATACCTGGAGTATCTTTTACGATAGCAAGATTAGTTCCTGCCAGAGCATTGAAAAGTGTTGATTTGCCTACATTAGGTCTGCCCACAACTGCAACTATGGGTTTTGATTTTCTACTCATTATTTCCTCGCATTCTAAGCATTAAGCACTTTTTCCAAAAAATCCATACCACTAGATTTTACTATTGTTACTGGTACATGTAAAGCATTACTAACCTCTGCTACTGTAACATCATCTAGGAAGATATCGTCGCTTATTCTTACCATGTTTTCAGAAAGAAGAAGGGTCTTTCCAATTGATTTATCCTTAAGCTGAGCCATAATATCTCCGCCAGTTAGAAGCCCTGTAACTGTAATCATCTCTCCGTAGAAGTCATTTCTTATGCCATAAACATTAATCTTTACACCTGGAAATGCCTCTTCAATCTCTTTGCACATCATAGTCATATGGTCTTTATCAAGAAGACCAACCGCTACAGAAACTTCTCCTTTATTATAAGGAGATTTCTTCTTATCTTTAATGGCATCTCTAATTTCGTTTTCAAAGCACCTTACCATACCTACACCATTTTCATACTGGAGGTAGCCATCGTAAGTTTCCTCAGCCGGCATATCAAGACCTGCCTTAATATACCACTCATCAGAAGCATGTACGAAATGATAAGGTCCTTCTTTTATAGCTCTCTTTTGAAACTTCTCAATAATTCTTATAACATCTAAGGCATCTTCCTTAGTAAATGGCTCTAAAGGATAAAGCCCATCTCTAAACTTTGAAAGACCAACTGGAACTACTGAAACGCTTTCAAGCACCGGATAATATTTATATAACTTTTCAAGAGTATCTTCAAGTTCTTTGCCGTCATTAATTCCTTTACATAGAACTATCTGACCATTCATAGTAATACCAGCTTCATAAAACCTGTCTACCTTTTTAAGAGCCTCTCCTGCAAAACGATTACCAAGCATCTTACATCTAAGCTCAGGGTTCATGGTCTGGAAAGATATATTAATAGGTTCAAGCCTGTACTTAATCATACGGTCTATATCATGATCTGACAGGTGGGTAAGGGTTATATAGTTACCCTGTAAAAAAGAAAGTCTTGAATCATCATCCTTAAAGTACATGGCATCACGCATACCCTTAGGATTCTGATCAATAAAGCAAAAGATACAGTGGTTATAGCATGACCTGTAATCATCCATAAGCCCGTTCTCAAACTCAAGGCCAAGAGGCTCTGCCATATCCTTATCAATTTCAAGTACCCATTCTTCACCATCAGGCTTCTTAACAAGAACTTCTATATAATCATCCTGACATAGATATTCATAATCAAAGATATCTTCTATCTCAGTATCATGTATTTTAAGAGTCTCATCGCCAACTTCGATATTCATCTCCTCAGCAATAGAGCCTTCTTCTACTTTTTTAACAATGTGTCTTTGTTTCTTCATATTCATCTCCGTTACCTGTCTATTTTACAAGGATTTACTTGACGTGTCATTACCTAAAGTGATTAAATAGGTGTGTATTTATTTTAGATAAGAAGGAGTCAGATCATGCCTGAACTTAAAAAGATTGAAAAAGCCATGCCTGTTGCGCCTTTAAAGATTATTGCTATGAAAAGCGCAGCTACTTTAGGTGATAACATCAACAGATATCTTGTTGAATTTAGAAAAGATACAAAGAATGCTTACAAATCTGATAAAGCATTTGAAAGTTATACATGTGATAACTACTTATTAGATGCTATCACACCAAGATTTAACTCTGGTGAAGCAAAAGGTGAGCTTCTTGAATCAGTTCGTGGTACAGACTTATATATTATAGTAGATGTTACTAACCACTCTATCGAATATGAGATGCATGGTTATACTAACTACATGTCTCCTGACGACCACTATCAGGATCTTAAGAGACTTATAGCAGCCTGCAACGGTAAAGCTCATAGAATCAACGTTATTATGCCATTCTTATATGAAGGAAGACAGCATAAGCGTTCAGGAAGAGAATCTCTTGACTGTGCATATGCATTAAAAGAGCTTTCAGATATGGGAGTAGCTAACTTTATTACATTCGATGCTCATGATCCTAGAGTTCAGAACTCTACTCCACTTCATGGCTTCGATAACTTCAGTCCAAGCTACCAGTTTACCAAGGTACTTCTTAATCAGGTACGTGACCTTATAATTGATAAGGATCATACAATCGTTATCTCACCTGATGAAGGTGCTCTTGACCGTGCAGTATACTTCTCTACAGTACTTGGTGTTAATACTGGTATGTTCTATAAGAGACGTGATTATACTAAGATTGTTAATGGTAAGAACCCTATCGTTGCTCACGAATTCCTTGGTGAAAAGATTGACGGTATGGACGTTATTATCATAGATGATATGATATCTTCTGGCGAAAGTATGCTTGATACATCAAAGCAGCTTAAGAAGATGAACGCTAACAGAGTATTCGTTTGTACAACATTCGGACTCTTTACAAATGGTCTTGATTTATTCGATAAGGCTCACGAAGAAGGATATCTTGATTACGTTATTACAACTAACCTTACATACCTTCCAAAAGAATTTACAGATAGACCATATCTCCTTGTTGCAGATATGAGTAAGTTCTTAGCACAGATAATTGATTTCTCTAATCATGACGTATCACTTTCTAACGTGCTTACACCTACTACTAAGATTCATGAAATCGTTGAGAAATACAATGCTAGAACACTTCACGAAGATGATGTTTAAATTAAGTTAAAAAACCTGCCTGATGGCAGGTTTTTTTATTATAATTTTTTTGATAAATAATTTAGAAGTTCATCTCTTGTTGTAGATTTAAGCACATAACCTTCTGGTTTAAGTTCCATAACTCTTGTAACAGCTTCTTTAGTTCCATTACCTGTAAGGAATATAACAGGTATATTGGATGTTGCCTCCTCTTCTCTAAGCATCTGAAGAACCTGAGGACCATCTACAACAGGCATCTCGTAATCAAGAAGTATAAGATTAACCGGATTCTTAAGAAGAAATGTTATAGCATGCATACCTGAAGTAACCACATCAGTCTTATATGTATCTTTAATCCACTCTCTTACCATACTTGCATAAGATGGGTCATCATCAATAATAAGAATTCTTTTTTTATCTCCAGTTACAACTGGCCTTGCCATAGCAACATTCATCTCATTAACAAGATTCTTAATATCAACTGGTCTGTCAAGCCATACAAAATCATCTGCTCCATATCGACCATTCATTATATCCTTGCGGTCTTTTTTCTCCCCAAGAATAACCATATTTTTACCATATGTATTTATCTTGGCGCATACCTTAGCGAATTTTTCAATCTTAGCTACATCGCTGGCAATATCATTTGGAAGATAAAACAAAAACAAATCAGCCTGAGGTGCTAGCCCTCCCACCTGGTCAAATGTATCGTTTACAAGTACAGTATTAAAGCCCTCTTCCTGAAGGTTCCTTTCTATTCCTTTTACTACTACACTATACTGATATGTAAGAATTATAATCAGTTTAGTTTTTCCGTCAGACATGACTTCTCCTCCTTTTATATAAACCTTGCAATTAATCTAACCCTTTAATAACTGCCTTTTCAGCCTCTCTTTGAATATCCCTGTCGAAAGACAGCATCGGTATTATTTCTTTTCCCTTTAACCTTCTATCTATATAATTTCTGGTTAGTTTAATAATAAGCGGTATCTGTGTAAGTATACCTATTAAGTTTGGAATCATCATAAGACCGTTAAATGTATCCGATATATCCCAAGCAAGATTTGATTCCATAATTGCACCAAATACAATAAGCAGTATAAATACAACTCTGTATATTTTAGCCCAAGTTACTCCAAAAAGATACTCAGTAACTTTTGCGCCATAGTAAGACCATCCCATAACAGTTGTAAATGCAAATAAAGTTATGCAAAGAACTACAAACCACTCTCCCGTTTTACCAAGACTGGCTCCAAATGCCTCTGCAACTAAAGTAGCATCATTAACCTTACCTTTTACCAGACCAGATTTTAGATCAATAGCTCCTGATGATAATACAACAACAGCTGTCAAAGTACATATTACTATTGTATCAAGAAATACCTCTGCAATACCCCAAAGTCCCTGTTTAACAGGTTCTCTGGCGCATGTATTGCTATGAACCATTACAGATGAACCTAGACCTGCTTCATTAGAGAATACGCCTCTTTTACATCCATTCTTTATAGTATTAAATGCAAGCTGGATTGCAGATCCTGCTGCACCTCCAGCAATAGCCTTAGGTCCTAAAGCAAATTTAAATATTGAAGAAAATACAGCTGGCAAAGTTGTTATATGCATGCAGATTACTATCAGACAACCTGCAATATAGCCTAGACACATAAAAGGTATAAGCCATTCAGATACAGTTGCCAGTCTTCTAAAACCACCTAATATGATAAATGCTGCGGCAAACATTAGAACAAGTCCAATAGACCAGTTAACTATATTTATTCCCATAAACTCACCCTTATCTACATTAGATAAGAATGTAGCACCAAAGTTAATGGTTATCTTATTAATCTGCCCCATGTTACCAATACCAAATGAAGCTAGAACTGTAAATATACAGAATAATACACCAAGAAACTTACCAAGATGCTTACAGTGTTTTTTAGGGCCTAATCCATCCTGTAAATAATACATAGGTCCGCCAGACCAGGCTCCCTCAGTATTTCTTCTTCTGTAAAATATTCCCAAAACATTTTCAGAATATTTTACCATCATACCAAAGAAAGCTGCTATCCACATCCAGAATACTGCACCAGGGCCACCAACACATATAGCAGTAGATACACCTGCAATATTACCTGTACCAATAGTTGCACATAAAGCCGTACAGAAGGCTCTAAATTGTGAAAGAGCACCAGCGTCGTTAATAATACGGCCCTTGCCATTCATAATTCCAAATGTATTCTTCCACCAATGTTTAAGATGAGACACCTGGAAAAATCCACTTATTAAACTGCATATAAGTCCGGTTCCAATTAGTAAAACAAGTCCAACTGAGCCCCAGGCATAGGAATTAACTATATCATTAATCTTAACTATAGTAGTCATTAATCTCTTCCTTCACTAAAAACTCAATCTTCATTTAAAATATTAAGCATACCTTCGTAGTCAAACTGCCCTGCCTTAGCCACAAGTTCATCAAACTTAGTCTTTTCTTTATCAGGGATCTTATATCCTTCAACTTCTTTGAAAATCTCAGAAATTGAATCACAGTCCATATTTTCTGCTGACTCTTTAAGGCCTTCATATACGCTTTCCATAAGAAAATCGTCAGCAAGTGGCATATCATCATTAGATTCTTCATTATCTGATAATGCCTCTTTGAATTCCTGACCTATAGCTTTATATTCATCCATAAAGATGCTATGATTCTCAGTTATATATTCAACATCCTTTGCTTTACCTGCATCTTCGAGGAGCTGAGCCTTATCAGCAAGTTCCATGGCACCAATAAGTTTTGAAGAACTCTTTAAAGCATGAATCTTAATTGTATAATTCTCCCAGTCCTTATCATTAAAGAAACTTTCAAGTTCATCAGATTTAGACTTTATAGAATCATAATAAATCTTAGCAACAGTTAAAAATGCATCTACTGAGCCAGAATTCTCTATAGCTTTAGATGAATCAATAGCAGAGATATTTTTATACCAAGGCTTATGGCCTTCCTCATCTAATAACACTGATTCACCATTATTAGAAACTATAATATCCTCCTGCTTTGTACCATAATTATCATTAATAGTAAGAGCTTCTATAGCCTCATATGGTTCCTCTGCCGCATCGTCATATACTTCTTCACTTGTTATTAAAGAGCCAATATTGTATGACTTATTAGACTTAACAAAGTAAAGAATACCAAATGTTCCAGGTCCGCAGTTTGATGATATAGCTGCTGAAGCCTGTTTAAAAACAACCTTTTCAAAGTAAGCAAGCTTACTTATCTCTTCCTTAATCCACATAAGCGTATCTGAAGGAATATCTACGTAGGTAATAAATACAACATCTGAATCAGGAATAATATCTACAGGGAATGACTTTCGAATATAGTTCTTATATACCCTTTTAGTATTACCAAACCATATTCCTCCTACGCTAGATTTATCATCCTTAAATTTTAAATAAGGATGTAGATTAAGAGCCTTGGCTATCTTACCAACATTCTTACTAATAAAGCCCCTTCTGGCCATAAAATCAATATTATCAATAATAAAACTACATCTTAGTCTTTGCTTAACATTCTCAAGTTCTTCAACAATCTCATCAACTGGTATATTTTGCTGGGCTAATTTATATCCAATAAGAGCAAGAATACCAGTAGCAGAAGAAAGACACTCCGAGCAAATTACAGTTACATTATCAAATGCCTTAGCGGCTTCAGTTGCAGTATAATAATCCTCACTCATACTTGTTGTTAATGAAATATGAATAAGATGATGAGCCCTCTTTAGAGCACCTGCAAAGAATTCTGTATAAGTTTTAACATCAGGTGGTGATGAATATGCGTCTTTACCAGTATTAATGTATCTGATAAGTTCATTAGCATCCATCTGCACGCCATCTTTAAATACACCTTCTTCTGTATGAATAATAGAAGGAATAATTGGAATACCATATTTTTTAATTACAGCATCAGGTATATCACTCATACTTGTAGTAGTGATAATAACAGGTAGTTTTCTGGCATATCCAGCAGTAGTGCTTATGTCTTCACGCATCCTCATCATCTTATCAGATATGATAAGTTTATCTTTTGAGATGTACTTCATAAGCATATCTTCAAGACTTGCACCTGATACAGGCTTAACAAGATATCCATCAAATCCTGCTCTGTTATAAAGATCTCTGTTATCACTTCCTGCATTGGCAGTAAGGACAATAACTGGTGTTGTTCTATTAAAACCACCAGACTGACTTCTTATATATTCAAGGCACTCTATACCACTCATAACTGGCATAAGATGGTCCATTAAAATAACGTCATATTTCTTCTCAAGAGTCTTTTCAAGAGCATCTTTACCGCTTAAAACAGTATCTATATTCATCTGAGTAGAAATAAGAAGTTTCTTTTCTACCTCAAGGTTCATCTCATTATCATCAACAATAAGAATCTTTGCTTCAGGAGCCTTGAAATTAGACTCATATTGACTACGTTTAGCAAGAGCCTGGTTATGTATGTTAAGGTCACCAATCTCTGAAATATCAGAGATACCCTGTTTTAATGTAACAGAAAATGTTGAACCGTCACCATATACACTATTTACTGAAATAGTACCGTCCATAAGTTCAACAAGCTGTTTAACTATAGAAAGACCTAGGCCTGTTCCTTCAATATATCTGTTCTTCTCTTCATCTACTCGTTTAAATGCATCAAAAAGGTTAGGTAAAGCCTCTTTCTTAATACCCATACCAGTATCTGATACAGAAATAGTTATATTAGTGAACTTATCATCAATATTTTCACTTTCAACTCGAAGTTCTATTGAACCTTCAGCAGTATATTTAACAGCATTGTTAAGAAGGTTAATAATAATCTGTTTAATACGCACTTCATCGCCGTAAAGAACAGTAGGTACCTGAGGATCCACGCTAACATTGAACTGGAGACCCTTGTCATGAGCCTTAAGCCAAATCATATTAACTATTTCTGAAAGCATATCACCTATACGATAATCTACAGGCACTATGTCCATACTTTCTGCTTCCATCTTAGAGAAATCAAGTATGTCATTAATAAGAGATAAAAGTAGTTTACCAGCACCCTGAATTCCTGTTGCATCTTTAACAATTTCATCAGAAGCGTCTTTTTCTCTAAGAATAAGTTCGTTTAAGCCTAAGATTGAATTGATAGGTGTTCGGATTTCATGACTCATACTTGAAAAGAAACGGTTCTGCTGTCTTGAAAGCTCTTCGGCTCTTTCTGTTTCTTTCTTTGCTCTTTCATTCTCTTCTCTAAAGAGAAGGTTCTGAAACCATGTCATACCAAAACATACTATACCAACAAGTAGCAAAGATATAGCTGTATCAACATTATCTAAGTTTGTCGAATGGTCTATGATAAGTTCAGGATAATAATAATCAATTAAGTAAAAGCCAATAGTTTCTAACACCATGAAGGTTAATAATACTTTACGCCACTTACCTGATATAACTAGGCCAATGTAAATAAATCCAAACATAACCCAGATAATACCGCCGCCGTGTATACCTCCTCCAAAAAAGAACAATGAAGGAAGAATAAATAATACTATACAAATAACAATTAACCGTATAGCCAGATTTATCTTTTCAAGATATAAACCACCAAAAGTAATAATAGGCACTGTAGTAATTACAATAATTAATGTAACGATCTCACCAATATTCTCTTTTATGAGAATATCTCCTATAAGTGCAAAGATAGCCGATAACTCTGAAATAATTGTAAATATAATAAAGACTCTCTCAGAAAGTTCTCTTTCAGGATCTTTAATTGCACTTTTAACATAATTTATTGCTTTGATTATTTTCATGCCTCTTTACCTCCCTTCACTGTATTTATTCCAGGAAGTACCTGAAGCATAACTCTTTCAAATTCCGCTATATGTATAGGTTTTGATATAAATCCATCAAAGCCTTCATTTTTAAACATCTCTTTTGCACCGGATACAACATTGGCAGTAAGAACTATAATCGGTATATCTTTACCATATGTATCCTGAGATATTCTCTTAAGCATCTTCATAGCTTCGACGCCGTCCATTTCAGGCATCATATGGTCCATAAATACAACCTCGTATTCATTATCCTTAAATTTTTTAATTGCTTCTTTACCACTTCCAGCAGTATCAATAATCATCTCATAATCAGAGAAGATACTGGTTGCAACAACAAGATTCATAGGCTCATCATCAACAACTAGAGCCTTTACACCTCTAAATACTGGGCGAACAGTATTATCAGAAAATTCAATGTTCTTAGCATTCTTACCTTCATTAAGAATCTTAATAATAGGATATGCATAAAGCGGCTTAGGCATAGTCATAACCTGACTTCCAGCATTGACCTTAAAGCCAGCATAAGCTGAAACAGCAACTACTAAGTCACCTTTACTTAATTCATCAAAATATTCTGAATTATCTACATATTCCTCCTGGCCCATGAAGATATATTTAACATTAAGTTTTTCCTTAAGTCTTTCTATATCTCCAATTGTTTCTGCTGAATATAATGGCACATGTATACCAGTAGCAAGGTTAGTTGCCATAGTTCTGTAGAATTCACGTACTTTAGGAACAAAATACTTATCCGCTCTAACATGGAATAAGATATCTCCGTCAGAAGAATATGATACGGCAAGACAAGGAACCTCATCTATAACCTTTTGAGGAATAGTAACTCTTACTGTAGTGCCAATATTTTTCTCACTTTCGATTTTAACGAAACCACCAAGTCTATGGGTGAAACCATAAACAATATAAAGCCCAAGGCCAATACCACCAGAACTTCTGTTACGCTTTTTGTTAACCTGATACATACCTTCAGATATAGACTCAAGAGCTCTTCTATCCATACCTATACCAGTATCATTCATCTCTATGATTAGGTTTACTCCATATTCAGTCTTTTCTGAATACATACGAACAAGGATACCGCCACGTTTTGTGAACTTAACGGCATTTTCCATAAGGTGTCTGAATATCTTATGAAGCTTCTTTATATCTCCTTTCATCTTGGTAGGAACTGAAGGAGCAAGATCTACAACAAGTTCAAGATTATTGCTATTATCAAGCATCCTAAAACTTGTAACTACATCGTTAATAAGTGATGTAGACATATATTCATCTTCTTCAAGAAGGACCTTATTTCTCTTACACTCTGTATAATCAAGAATATCTTCAATCTGGTATGCAAGTCTGATACCAGCATTCTTAACTGCATAGGCTTCCTGGCCAACATTTCTTTTAATCATAAGGTCTGACATGCCATTAACAACGTTAACTGGTGTTCTAAGTTCATGAGAAATATTAGATAGAAAATCCTCCATATCAGCGTCGTAATTATCAATAATCTCATCTTTCTTTTTGTTTTTGTCCCTGTTTTCTATACGGTCATTGATAGTTTTCTTACAGCAGAAGAATACAAAAAGCACTGCAAAGAAATGCAGTATTGCTCTAGAAATTGATAACTTATCAATTATTATTTCAGGATTGTTATTTGCCATTATTAACTGTATTCCCATTATGATTACGTATTCAACCATAATAAGATTAATCATATAAATATGATCAAAGATAGAATATGCAAGCATAATCATGGTAATGACAATAGCAACATCATAAAAGCTTGTCTCATGAACACCATGAAAAAATGCTACAAGCATGGCATATATAAGATATCCAACTTTACGTGTACCATAGTCAGGTTTTGAAGTTATATTCATAACCCAAAGAAGTACCGTACCAATAATAACAAGAGGTGGAACCCAGAATTCCCATCCCATAAGTATGCTTTCAGCAGTAAGACCTACGCAGGCTAAGGAAACAAGCATCAATATAAAATTCTCATTTTGTCTTTCGCTCATATTTTTACTCCGATTTAAAAACTATACCTCTAGTTACCAAATTCAATAATCCTGCTTATTTCATCATAATCATAGTTATCTGATGCAGTTTTCAGCCTGTTCCATTTTTCTTTTTCACTCTCTGGAATACTATAATCTTCCATCTCTTCAAAAATAGCTGAAAGCTTATCACAGTCCATATCTTCTGCCGCGAGCTTAAGTTCTTTATAAACTTCATCTAGAAGGTCAGGGTCTGCCTCTGGTTTTTGTTTATCATCTTTATCATCATCAAAAACTTCTTTAAGAATATCTTTGAATTTCCTGTATTTTGAAAGGAAGTATTCATGGTTGTCTTTAATAAAATCAATATTTCCTTCTTTTCCTGCATTCTCAAGAAGCTGAGCATCCTCTCCAAAATCATTAGCACCAACTATTCTTGCTGAACTCTTTAAAGCATGGACTTTGATAGTATAGTTGTTAATATCATTTTCTTTAAAACTTGTATCTATCTCTTCTACCTTCTCATCTATAGATGTATAGAAGATTCTTAATAAAGACATAAAGCTATCGAAGCTGCCACTATTCTTTATTCCAGAATCAATATCTAATAGATTTTCTTCCTTTAACCTTACAAATTTTTCTGGAATAACTACTTCATCAGTTTTTTCAGCCTCTTTACCAAGGATATTAACCTTATCATCAGGAAGGAATTTAATCAGTAAGTCTTCTAACTTACCTGCATCGATTGGTTTTGAAAGATAGCCATCGAAACCATGGTTTAAATATTCCTCTTTTGCTCCAGAGATTGCATTGGCAGTAAGGCATATGACAGCAGTGTCACAATTAGGATTATCATCTTGTTCTCTAATCTCATGAAAAGTTTCTATACCATCTTTTTCTGGCATCATATGATCCATAAATATGATGTCATATTTATTCTTCATAGTTAATGCTATAGCTTCGTCTCCACTTAAAGCTGTATCAATAATAATCTTTGTCTGTTTAAGAAGGCCGGCAAACACCTGAAGATTCATAATATTATCATCAGTAACAAGAACTCTTGCATCAGGAGCTTCTATTCTTTCTTTATATACTGTATGTTTCTCTACAGATGCTTTATAAGCTTTATCAAAATCACCTATAGGAGCCCAGCTAGCAACCTTTTGTTTTAATGAAAATGAGAATGTAGACCCCCTACCATACTCACTTTCAACCTGAAGACGGCTACCCATCATCTCAAGAAGACTTTTGGTAATATTCATACCAAGACCAGTTCCCTCAATATTCCTGTTTCTCTTTTCTTCTATACGTTCAAATTCTGAGAAAAGTTTCTTAATATCGTTTTCTTTAATACCAATACCAGTATCCTCAATTGCTATATTAAGAAGAATTGTATCTGATACATGTTCTGGTTTCTTATATGAAACCATAAATATTATGCCGCCTTTTTCTGTATATTTAACAGCATTGGTAAGTATATTAGCGATAATCTGCTTTATTCTTATCTCATCGCCGTATAATTCACTTGGTATATTCTTATCAATTTCAACTTTAAAGAGAAGTCCCTTATCACTTGCTCTATTCTTAATCATGGAAACCATGTCACAAAGAACTTTCGCTACAGAATACCTTTCAGTAATAAGTTCAAGTTTACCTGCCTCTATCTTAGAAAAATCAAGGATGTCATTAACAATACCAAGAAGGTTATGACCTGCCATCTTAACACTTTCAGAATAGCTAAGAATGTTCTTATCCTTACACTCACGAAGTATCATCTCATTCATGCCAAGAACAGCATTGATTGGAGTTCTTATTTCATGAGACATATTTGATAAGAATGAAGACTTGGCTTCACTGGCTGCTATAGCTCTTTGAGACTCATCTATAAGTTCATCTCTTAGTCTTTTTTCATCATTAATATCTTCTACCAGCCAAAGAACATGGGATATCTTTCCATCAGGTCTTCTTTGAGAAACTATAAATTTACCTTTTAGCCATAGATTTTCAATATTAAGAAATTCCAAAGAAATAGTTTTTTTATCTTTTAAACGTTCATCAAGAGTCGAAAAATCAATAAATTTATTTATAGCTTCTTTAGATTCAGGTGCAGTAAGTTTGTCCATAACCATATATAAAGTCTTCTGGGCATTCTTTATATTTGAACCAATAATATCTGAGATTCTTTTATTATTAGTTACTATCTCAGCAAAGGTATCATTAATAACATCAATATCATGGGCTGATCTATAGATATCAACAGCAGAAGCAAGCTGGTTACTAAGACGGTCAGCAGCAACTCCCTTCCTGTTTGAGCTAGACAGAATTATTCCTAGAATAAGTATTATTAAGAAAATTACAGCTATGGTTATACCAAATATTTTATTAATAGAGCCAAATGCTAAAGTTGCATCATGAACAGATATACAATGCCAGTCTCCTAAAAACTTTGCATCGTATACAATATACTTCTTACCGTTATATTCAAGCTCAAAGTATGTTTCATCAGAATTATAGATATATGAGGCTATCTCAGAGCCGAGAGTATCTTTTTCATCAAGATAATTCTTACCTACTTCATTAATATCTGAATGTGTAACAACTACCCCATCACCAGTAAGAACCATCTCAATATCAGATAAACCCTCAGACACTGTATCTTCTGTTATTTTCTGGAACTGATCTAAAGAAACATCTACAGATATAACCCCTTCACCATCACATAGTGTTTTACCTAGAGCAAGCATAGTATTGCCTGTCTGAACATCAACATAAGGTTCAAGAACAGTAAGAATACCAGGTGTTTCCATAGGCTTTGTATACCAAGGCCTCTTGGTTGCCTCGTAACCTTCAGGTGGTATCCAGTTTGTTCCGCTAAAGAATCGTCCATTAATATAACCATATAAACCTGTGTAATTCTCCTGAACAGCATTCTTAATAGCAGTCGACTGCCCAACAAGATAGTCCTGTATGTCACTATTAGGCTTATTTTCAATAATCATCCCATCTAAGGTATATGCTGTAAGGTTTATAAGATCAACATGGGTTGAAAGATACTTATCGAATTGAGTGGCAGACTGATTAGCTGCAAGTTCTCCAGATTTAACGATACGGTTCTTCTTCTCTTGATAAACCATACTGTAGTAGAAAAACACAATTGAAACAAAGAACAGTATAATAACAAGACCTACTAATACTGTTCTTTTAGTATTTTTATTAATATTCAGGATGTCTATTTTCATACAATTTCCTTCATCTAGTAACTAATATGCTTGGCATAATATTCTATTTTAGCTTTCTGGGCATAATCATTCTTATTCCACATGTCCATTATCTTATCCAAAAATGAATTAGTTTCTTCTTCAGTTCTTTTATTTAAGACCACAAAATATCTGTCTGGCTTATACTGCATAATAAGGTCGCAGGGATCAAGAACACTTCTAAGCATATCTACGAATGAATCAGTTACTTCAACAAGTTTTCTTTCATCTGATTCATTATCCATAGATACCCAGAAAATAACATTAGAGTAATATCCTTTGAAAGCCTTATGATACCTAACTAATAAATGATAAGCTGAAGTAAATGCCTCTCTGCCAAGAAGCATAGCTTCTTTATTCTCTGTACGTTCTTCAACAATAACAGTTATTTTTTCAAGTTCACCCGCAAGGGAATCGTCTAAAACTTTGTTATCATGGCAGGCTTTATCATAGATATAGTAACCGTGCTTGCCATTATTCTTAACCATATAAAGAGCACTATCAGCAAGAGCAAATAAACATTCAAAATCTCTTCCATGTTCAGGAATCATAACTAAACCTAAGGAAACTCCAACAGGTATACCGTTATCATCACCTAATAGTCTGGTAGTTTCTTTAACATAATCATTGTTTAATCTATTAGAAAAATCTTCGATTTCTTTCTTATCCAAAACCTGAGGATAAAAGGCCATAAATTCATCGCCGCCGACTCTGCTTACTATAGAACCTTCTCTAACATTGGCTCTTAATACATCTGCAAATGCTTTAAGAACCTCATCTCCTTTATCATGTCCGAAGAGATCATTAACAAGTTTAAAACTATCTAAATCCATGATGCATAATGAACCCGATTGTTCTTTGCAGTACTCTTCAACCCTCTTTGTACCTGAAGATTTATTTAGAAAGCCTGTAAGCATGTCTATGCTTGCTTCTTCTGTTAAAGTCTCTATTGTCTTACTGTTAGCAATAGTATTATTTATTCTGCTGATTAATATATCCCTGTTAAAAGGCTTTTTCATAAAGTCAGCAGCTCCTATTTCAAGGCATGATTTCTCTGTGCCAATATCACAGTCACCTGTAAGAAAAATTACAGGAACATGATTCTTACCATGCTGGGACTCATACTCTCTTAAAGCCTTATAAGTGGTAAACCCATCCATCTCAGGCATAAAAATATCAAGTAATATAAGGTCTGGTGTATTCTTTTGAACATATTTAATAAGATCTTTTCCAGAGCGAAGACATACAGCCTTCATATTTTCTTCGTGTAAAAGATTTCTAACATTAGTTAAGCAAAGTGCCTCGTCATCGACTACAACAATTAAATAATCCATTCTACGCACCCCATAAACAAAAAATCATGCAAAAGGCATAATACCTATGCATGACTAGTAAAACCTATACTCTCCTACATGTGAAAAGGTCGCAGATATGCTGCGATAAGATATGATGCAATATGAAATTAGACCTTCCCCCAAAGTTCTCATCTCTTCTGCCCTTTTCCCTTTATACTTTGTGATAACATTTTAACAAAAAACAGTGGTAAAATCCACTAAAATATGGATTTTACCACTGTTTAAAAAGGGCTATTATTTGCCTCCTCACATATCAAATTAACCCATTATTTTAATATTAAAGTATAGTTTCCATGCCAATCTTATATGGCTTAAGTCCAAGTTTTTCATAGAACTTCATTGCCCCTGGATTGCAAGACCATACATTCAGAGTAACATTATAGCAGCCTTCTTCTTTAGCATATTTTAATATATGTTCATAGATGGCTTTTCCCACATGCTTGCCTCTGGCATTTTCATCAACACATATGTCGTCAATATAGAGAGTTAATATGTTAGTAAGAAGCTTTGTATTTTCTGGTCTTTGAAGTATACAAAAACCGTGTCCCAGTACTTTTCCCTCATTCTCGCAAACAAAAACAGGCGTCTCGTCATTACTAATAATAGTTTCAAGCTGCTTAGGACTATATTTTGTCGCAAGTTTAAAGAGGTCAGGTCTTCCATCATAATGGACTTTATTAACCTGTTTAAGTAAATTCATTATTTCTGGTATATCTTTTTTATCTGCAAGCCTAACAATATTTGACACGAGTGTCATCTCCTTAATTAGTTATATTTTATATATGTATTATATATTATTCATCTTGTTTTGATAAATCAAATAAAAAACAGACCTTATATCAATTTATGACTTAGGTCTGTTTAATGACTACTTTAATGGATTAATTGAATATAAACCATCTCGATTACAATAGAATATAATCTTTCTAACTCCTCTTATCTTAAATCTGGCTTCACATTTACCTTCTGGATAAAGCTTTATTAACTGTATATCATCCGACGAAAGAGCAGCAATAATAGAAATATAATGTTCCTTTGTCATGCTGTGATTTATACTCACAAAATACTCATCTTCTATACGTTCAATACTAATCCTATGCTTATCATCTATTTCTTCAACATCAAGGGGATTTAAATGAATTCCATGACATTGGATAGAAGCCTCTCCCATAGTGTGAATTACATTGCCGCATACTGGACAAACATAAAAGTTTGATTTAAGCATATTGGCAGCTACATTCTCGTTATGAATTGTATTACCTGATATTAGCTCTGTTACAGATATTCTAAAGGCTTCAGCTATAGGTTCTAACAAGGTAATATCTGGATATCCTTTACCAGTTTCCCATTTTGATACTGTTTTATCACTTACTCCAAGAGTTTCAGAAAGCTGAAACTGAGTCATATTATTCTTTTCACGAAGCTTTTTTATAACTGTTCCTGTTACATATTGATTCATACATCAGCCTCCATTAACTATCTTTGCGTACACATCTTCTGGAATCATAGAACTTGTAATATTCTCTAGTAAATCTTTTGAAATCGAATCTATCAATGCATATTCCTTACCAGCTTTCTTTACAAGTTCCAAACGAGGGCCTGTAACTGATGCTGCCTCAGGTGTATTGAACATAGGACATTCAGGAACTGTTATAATTGTACTATCTCCTGGGAATAATAATTTAAACTGTGATACAGCAGGTTCAAAGTTCTTTCTACTATTTGGAAAGCCACATCCACATATCATCATAAACTTAACTTTAGATAAATCTGTTTGTCCTACATGACGATATCTTCCATCTACTTCTCGCATTTCCATAGATGTAAGCGGAAGCAATCTATCAACTAAGACTTTAATAGAAGCGGGCATACCATATGCATAAAGAGGATAACTAAATATAATAAGATTACTTTCTTTTATCTTAGTAAGTACATCTCTCATATCGTCATCATGTATGCATGTGCCACCATTTCTCATACATGAAAAGCATCCTCTGCAGAACTCGATGTGTTTATCAATTACATTAACTATATGAATATCATAATTGCCAGCATCCTTTATTCCATCAAGAAAAGCTCTGGTAATGTGCATGGTATCACTCTTGTCCCCTTTAGGACTACCATTAAAAACAAGTATTTTCTTCATCTTTTAAACTCCTCCTTTGATTAAATTCAATGTAACATTCATATATTGAGGAATCTACCTACGTAAAGTAGAGTTAATATTTTAGTGAATACTTGCTGCTTCGATATCGTGAATTATAGTCCTTGCCCAAATCTATAGGCTTGTTTTAGACCTGCCCCTTCAAGTCTTTTAGCCGCATCGGATAAAATCTGTACATTACCATTCCGACTTAGTGTCCTTTATGCTTTTCTTTCTTTTTTTGTTGTTTGAGTTCAAACTGTTTTTGTTTTTCAGCTTCCCGCATCTCTTTGGTGATTTGTTTACGTTCAACCTTCATTTCTTCACGCTGCAACTGTAATGCTTGCTGAGACTTTGTTCCAATACCTGTATTTTGAACCTGTTTTGAAGCGTTTCGCTGACGACGTTTAGGATTATCTGCCGTCTGCTTAAATTCAGACTTTATTTCAGAACTATATTTCAATTTATAGTAATTACCAAGAATAAAGTCTTTAACTTCATAATCCTTAGGTTCTGCTCCAAAAGTCACTTTGCTTACAGAAAGTTTACCATCACATACTCTCTCGAAAACGCCAATCCAGAAGGGATCATCAAAGAATACCGTGAGCTTATCATTTATCTTATTCATAATTTTCATCTCATATATTCACATTCCGCTTAGCTAATATCCATTAGCCATTCTTTTAAAAATATTACCACTGAATGATCAGTGGTTTTTTATAACGATTATACAATATTATTGTTATAGTATACGCTCAAAATAAAATCAAGTCTAAATTACACTGATTTAGACTTGTTTTACATTACTTTGTCAAAAAAGTGTTTTAATTATCGGTTCAAGGGTTGCTAAATCTACAAAATCCACTTTCAGACAAGCGATTTACATGCCTTTCCTTAGGGCGTCTCTTACTGCATCTTTTATAACTTCACTAGAAAATGTTGCCCCAGATACGCCATCAACTTCTACATCGTTTTTCTTAACCATATCATTAACTATTACATTAGCTGGACGTCCCTTACCGCATTCATGTTTAAGAATTTCAATATCTTTAATAGCTCCAGCTTCTACTGTAACTTTTACTTCAACTTTAACAAGATCTGTTTCACTATGGCCATTATAAACTCCATCAGCGACCTGACTTATATCTATAGGAGTCTTATCAAATGCCTTAACCTGGTTATTCATTCTTATAATTTCTATAATAAAAATCGATATAAAAAATACTAAAAGTACAATTATATATTTAATTTTCTTCTTCATATTCTTTACCTTCTAAGTAACAAACAATAGGTTCAATATATTTTTTATCTGAAATATCATAAGAAGATGCCATCTTCTCCGCCATAAACTTCTCTTTCTCTGTTGCATTCTTTTTATTCTTAAGAACAGATACAAACATCTTCATAGCAAGCTTAGATGGAGTTTTCATATTTTCATAATTAAAACCACCCTGACAATAGAATGCTCTTATATATTTTCTCTGCTCATCATTAAGAGCATTCTGTAGAAAAATATCTACATCAGGATTGTCATTAGGGCTACCTCCAACGCAGTAGACCGCAAGTTTCTTATCCTTCCAGTTAACAGCCTTATCAAGAAACCACTTAACCTTAACTATTGTTCCTGCCATAGCCCAGCCGCCATAACAGATTGCTTCATAATCCTTATAATAATCTTCCGATTTCTTCTGAGCCTCTTTAAGATCAAGTAAATCACCATTCATTCTTTCAGCAATCCACTCTGCATACTTTTTTGTAAATCCAGTTTGTGATGTATAAATTATTAGTGTTTTCATATTTCACTTAGGTTCCTTTCCATCTTCATAATTGTTTGTATGGTAGTCTGTAAATTCTTATCAGATATACCATTAAAAATCTGTCCTATTATGTACTGGCTCTGTTGTCCATTATTATCATTTTCTTCTAAAAACCTTCTAGCCTCGTCAGTTACTATAATTCTTTGCTTTCTTTTGTCCTTCTCATCTGCAACAGTTGTAACAAAGCCCTTTTTCTCAAGCTTAAGAAGTATCTGTTTCACATTCTGATGGGAACTTCCCATAACATCTGATAGTTCATTAATTGTTGGTGCTTCTTTACAAAGATTAATGCAGATAATTGCAAAGAACTGCTTCCATGTAATTTCTTTGAAAAACGCATCCGCTGCGGCCTGAAATCGATTATCAAAGGCACTTAAAATCCCTAATAAAAATGCCTGTGGCGGCATATCTCCAAATTCTACTTTATCCATCTTCATCTCTTTATCGTAATTCATATAATCCTCCTGGAAGAAATAATAGGTAACATGTTACACTTCTTAAAATTAATGTAACACGTTACCTATTTTGTGTCAACCTATTAACTAAAAATAGTTTTAGTACATATTTAAACAACTCTTATTCGACATCACAAGTAAATCTAAAATAAAAAACAGACCCTATCTTATACAGATTAAGGTCTGTTTTACACATAAATAACTTTAGTTAAACTTTATATTAAGTATTTAATTATAAAACATACTTAACGAAGGACTTCTTACCCTTCTTAATTATGAACTCGCTTGCAAATGCATCCTTAACAAATGTCTTCTTTACATCTGAGATCTTCTCATCATTTACAGATACACCACCCTGCTCGATGTTTCTACGTCCATCTGAACGGTTAGTAGCCTGTCCGCCCTTAACCATAAGGGATATAAGGTCGATAGAACCATCTGTAAAATCTTCATCAGTAAGTGTTACAGTTGGCATATTAGCATTAGATCCGCCACCTGCAAAAAGTGCCTTAGAAGCTTCCCTAGCCTTAACAGCTTCTTCCTCACCATGTACAAGCTTTGTAAGCTCATATGCAAGGATATCCTTTGCCTCGTTAAGCTGAGCACCTTCCCAGCTATCCATCTCTCTAATCTGCTCCATAGGAAGGAATGTAAGCATCTTGATGCACTTAAGAACATCTGCATCTGCAACATTTCTCCAGTACTGGTAGAACTCGTATGGAGATGTCTTTTCTGGATCAAGCCATACAGCACCTTTCTCAGTCTTACCCATCTTCTTTCCTTCAGAGTTAAGAAGAAGTGTAATTGTCATAGCATAAGCATCCTTACCAAGCTTACGTCTGATAAGTTCTGTACCACCAAGCATATTAGACCACTGGTCATCGCCACCGAATTCCATGTTACATCCGTAATCCTGGAATAACTTGTAGAAGTCGTAGCTCTGAAGAATCATGTAGTTAAATTCAAGGAAAGAAAGACCTTTTTCCATTCTCTGCTTGTAACACTCTGCACGAAGCATGTTATTTACAGAGAAATGTGGGCCTACTTCTCTAAGAACATCGATGTAGTTCATATCAAGAATCCAGTCAGCATTGTTAACAAGCATAGCCTTACCTTCTGAGAAGTCGATGAATTTGCTCATCTGCTTCTTAAAGCAGTCTACGTTGTGCTGAATATCTTCTTTTGTAAGCATCTTTCTCATATCAGACTTACCAGATGGATCACCAATCATAGCAGTTCCACCACCGATAAGTGCGATAGGCTTATTACCAGCCATCTGCATTCTCTTCATAAGGCAAAGTGCCATAAAGTGTCCTACATGAAGTGAATCTGCAGTTGGGTCAAAACCAATATAAAATGTTGCCTTTCCGTTATTAATAAGATCAGCTATCTCCTTTTCATCAGTTAGCTGAGCAAGTAATCCTCTTTCTTTAAGTTCTTCAAATAAAGTCATTGTATTATTTCCTCCAATAAATCATGAACGCTATATATTATAGCAGAATATTCAATATATCCAAGTATTTTATACTAATCCATTCTTAAGAAAAATCTCTAATCCGTTTTGCGGAAGTCTTGAGAAATAATAGGCAGCAAGCTGTGATCTTGCGGAGAATTCTTCCTTTTCAAGAAGAGCTTCTACTTCTTTTCTATCATAAAGCTTTGCAACTATATCTTCGTTATCTGAAAGATGTGGGTCTATCTCTCCTTCTACTTCAACAATAGCTATCTGAGTCTTTATATCCGATATTGCTACTGCTGAAAAACATGGATTAAGTACATCAACTATTCGTTTAACCTTTAAACCGGTTTCCTCGTATAGTTCTCTTTCTATGCATTCCTCAATACTTTCGCCTTCTTCTAACATACCTGAGCAAAGGTTGTAAACATACTTATTTGCTCCCATTCTAAATTCACGAAGAAGGAGCATCTTATCTTTACTATAAGCTACAATTGATACTCCACTTACCTTTTTACCAAGTTGTTCCAGCGAATCAATATCATTACGACTTACTATCTCATATACTTTCTCTTTACCCTTTTTATTTAGATAGGTTAAATCGTAAGTCTTTATATATTTACCATTATGAGATTTTTCTAATTTTAAAAGTTCCATAGGTACTCCAAAGTTAACATATTAATTTTATGTTACCCGTAATTTATATAGGTTTTCATAATATTTTTATGTTAATCCTATATTAATATCTTTCATAAGGATTTATAAATTCAAATGCATTCTTTAGATGGTTAATACTCTCATCCCCATACATAGCTATAACATCAAACCTGACAGGATGGCTAGTAGGAATATTATTCTTCTTCATGTAAACCATGGCGCATTTGCATATATTCTTTATCTTTGCATAGTTAACAGCTTCATACGGGTCACCACTTAACCTGTTCTTTCTGAATTTACATTCTATAAAGACCAAAGTGTTTTCATCTTTAGCTATTATATCTATTTCACTTGTTTTGCCTGCATGATAATTACGTTCTACTAGGCTATATCCTATAGATTTAAGATAATCTGCAGCCTTCTCTTCATAAAAAGCTCCAACAAGTCTGTTATTTTGCAACCTATATATCCCCCATTAATATCCTAATGCTTGCCAGCCATAGCCTTATCAGTTTTAGCCTTAATCTTATCCATAGCATCAACGAATACAAGTATCTCAGCTACAACCTCATAAAGCTCAGGAGGTATCATATCTCCTATTTCAAGTCTTGAAAGAGTATCTGCAAGCTTGTCATCTTTATGAACTGGAATCTTTTCTTCTTTAGCTTTAGCTATAATTTTTTCAGCTATAACTCCCTGACCTGAAGCTATTACTTTAGGAGCTGAATCATTAGGATCATATTCAAGGGCTATCGCTTGTTTTTTCTTTACTTTGTCCGCCATACTTATGCCCTCATATCAAAACTGTATTTCTTAATAAGTCTTGCAGCCTCTGAACTAACTTGGCCTGTTTTACCTATACCATTAATAGATGCTGCCTCTAAGCCATCTTCTCTAGATACATTATCATCTGACTTATTTACAAGTTCAGACTTCATATTATATCCTCGCTTTTCAAGTCTTTCAGTAAGTATATGAATATTGTCATTAATAAAATCTATTGTTGCGTCATCTGCCAGATAGAACTTGGTAAAAACATTATTACCTGGTGTTATAGATGCATAAACATCAACCGGTCCAAGATTAGCCATATCAAGGTGAAGAAGAGCGCTAACATTGCCATCATTATTAGCAAGATTCTTCTTGTTGGTATATACGAATAAGTCACCTGTAGCTTCACTTCCATTCATCTTAAGTGGAATCTGGACATATTGATACATATTGTTCATCTGATTCATAAAGTCCATATTGCTGTTCATGTTGCCTAAACTGTTAGCAATAGGCATATCAGAACGAACTATAGATGATAAGCTGTCTGTAAGCTGCTTTGTCTGACTTTCAAGCTTCTCATATAGTGAAGAAATAGTTTCTTTTCTTATATTTTCATCTGGCTTAAGTAGCCACTGGTCCTTAACTGTATCTTTTAATATATCTGCAAACTTCTCTGAAGATATTAATTCTTTAACCTGAGGATTAATATTCCCCTTTTGTAACAGACTTTGAACTGATTTAAGAAAGTCAGTATTAGTAGCCCCATCTGTCTTTAATAGGGCAACTTTGCTTTCATCTAAGCCTGTATTTTTAAGGATATCTATAATCTGGTTCTTATCAGAAACGCTAAGTGATTGCCAGGCATCTTTGCCAGCCTGAACAACAACTCCTGATTTCAGGACCTCAGTATTAGAAGTAATTTTGTCCCCTTCTTCTGAAACAGACTTAAGAAGGTTTAAAGCATCATTAACCAAGCTTTCTTTTGCATCGGATACATTAGTGGCATCAACCGCCTGATTTTCAGATGAAATAAGCCCTGCATTAGCCTCAGTCTGAGTTACTATGCTTCCATCAGCCCTATTAATTGTTACCCCATCATTATTAGCCACTGGTAAATCAACTATATTAACAGAATTTTGTATAGGATTCTCAGTTTTATTAATAACAGCACCATCCGAAGTTAAAGCCTGACCCTGATTTTCAGTTGAGGCTACAGCATTAGCCTCTGGGCCTTCTGCCATAGCAGAATCTTCTTTTGTAAAGATATCAATAACATCTTTTAAGAAGGCATAAGCCTCACCGTCATCTCCACTTCTAATAAGAGAATTAATTGTTTCAGGAATCTGATTTGCCATCTCATTAATTCCATCAGTAACAAATGCGTGAAACTCTTTAAATGCCTGAAAATTCGCTACATTATCCTGATTTATATCTATGCCATATTGCTTCATATAAACAAGATTAGTTGGATCTACTTCAGGATATGAATTAGAAAGATGAACCATATCTGCAAGAGATGAAGAATCAACTCTCATACCAAGATTCATCATAGTATTTGTAATAGATATGTTATTCTCCGATATTGGAAGACTGGCATTAGTTAGTGCCTTAATAACTGGAGACTCAGAAGACATATTTGTATATAAAGGACTAAGTGTAATCTGACTTCCAGATGTAGATTTAAGTTCAAAGGTTACAGTCTGACCTTTTGCAAGTTCCATACCACCTTCAATCTTAGCGTCAATCTTTACGCCGCCGCCAAAAACAATGGTAGCTGTATCACCCTTAGAACTAACAACTGTTCCCTCTATAGTTGAACCTGGAACAGCATTCTTTAGTGATGTGTTAGTAGAAGTTTCAGGATTTTTTACATAAGTACTATCAGCGCTTCCAGTTCTTTCTGTTCCAGCGCTGTTATATGAATTACTGCTTATGCCACTTCCATATATACCAGAAAATATACTCATGTAAACTTATCCTTATATGCCCCATTTATACATATGGCAGCCTATACGAAGTTCTTTATAAATGACCTTCTGTGTATAGGACAAGGTCCATATTTCTTTAGTGCTTCTATATGGGCTGCACTACCATAGCCCTTGTTAGAATCAAATCCATATTCAGGGAAGATCTTGGCATATTCAACCATCATCCTGTCCCTTGTTACCTTAGCAATAATACTTGCTGCAGCAATTGATGCGCTTTTTGCATCACCCTTTATGATAGGTACCTGCTTAATATCCATATCAGGCAGTGTAACAGCGTCATTAAGAAGGAGTGTTGGCTTAACTGTAAGTTTGCCTATTGCTTCCTTCATAGCCTCGTAATCAGCCTGTAAGATGTTTATTTCATCTATTCTTTCAGGTGAGCCATAACCAATAGCTGCGCTTACAGCAGATTCCATGATTTTATCATAAAGCTCTTCACGTTTATTTTCGGTTAATTTCTTAGAATCATTTAGATATAAGAGGTCACAATCTTTAGGAAGTATAACCGCTCCTGCTACAACAGGCCCTGCAAGTGGCCCTCTACCAACCTCATCTATACCGCAGATATATTTGTAGTCGCTATATTCTCTTTCAAAAGAAAACATAACCTTCATACGCTCTTTTTCTTTTTCAATAGCTTCAAGTCTCTTCTTAAGAGTAGCAACCTGCTTTACTACTGAGCTTCTTTCATCACCACTATACTCAGCGATAAATGCCTGATATTCACTTTCTTTAAGATTCTTATACTCAGCTGTTATTTCAGATGTCTTTTTCATTCCTGCGCCTTATTTATGCTTAACAATACCAAACTTATCAAATGGGTATATTCTAAGCCATGCCTTACCAATAATATCTTTTCTCTTAATGTTACCTACATCATACTGGATTCTTGAATCGCTTGAATTATTACGGTTATCACCAAGGACAAAGTATTCATCCTTACCAAGAGTTATGCCATTAACGGCATCTCCCGGATTCTCAATAACTTCTTTACCATAGTGTTCTTCAAGAACATTGCCATTAATATAGATAGTACCGTCATAGTCAATTCTTACTGTTTCACCAGGAAGACCTATGATTCTCTTAATATAGTACTCACCTTTTTTGTACTTATATGGAAATACGATAATATCAAAACGTTTAGGATCTGAGAAAGTATATGTAAGCTTATCAACAATAAGATTATCCCCATCTTCAAGTGTTGGATTCATACTACTTCCATTAACAACAGTTCTTTGTCCTACGAATTTAACCATGCAAAGAGCAAGCAAGAATACTACAAGAAGATATATAGAGTTAATTATTATCTCCTGAAGAATAGTTCTTTTCTTCTTAGGCTTCTTCTTTTTACCCTTACTCTCTACTTCTTTAGTTTCACTTTCTTCATTATCAAGTTCCATATATTCAAGTTCGTCGTTATTCATTATTTTTCCCTTTTTATTTATTTACAGTCTCGATTGTAATATTACCAAGCTTACCGCTTCTAAACTCGTCTATTACGATATTAGAAGCCTTAGTATAATCAATCTCGCCGCCTTTGATTAAACAGCCTCTGGCCTTACCAATAGCTTCTAATATAGCAAAGTTATCGCTAACTTCTTCTACACCATATCTTTCAGCCAATCTTCCACCGTAATTATTCTTCATAAAATCAATAATATCAGCTGCAAGCTCATCAACATGAAGAATCTCATCGTTAATAGAGCCAATCATAGCTATATGCATACCTACAGTATTATCTTCAAACTTAGGCCATAAGATTCCTGGAGTATCAAGAAGTTCCAGTGTCTGATTAAGTCTTATCCACTGCTTACCCTTTGTTACACCTGGCTTATTACCTGTTTTTGTTGCAGCCTTCTTTGATATAGCATTGATAAATGTTGACTTTCCAACATTTGGAATACCACAAACCATAGCACGAAGAGGTCTGTTCTTAATTCCTCTTTTTCTATCACGCTCGATCTTAGCACTACATGCTTCATTAACAGCCTTCTGGATATCCTTAAGTCCTGTAGACTTTCTAGAATCAATAAGAAGTGCCTGTATATTCTGTGACTTGTAGTACTCAAGCCATTCCTTATTAGCCTTATTATCGGCAAGATCTGACTTATTAAGAAGTATAAGCCTTCCCTTACCCTGAGCCAATTTATCTATATCTGGATTTCTACTAGAAACTGGAATTCTTGCATCTACTATTTCAATAACCAAATCTATAAGCTTAATATCTTCCTGCATAGATCTGATTGCTTTGGTCATATGCCCTGGATACCACTGATAATTCATTATTTAATAAAACCGCCTTTTTTCTCTTTGGTTTTAAGGCTATACCAAGCCTTACCTATTATGTAATCTCTCTTTACGATACCTATGTTACTGTTTCTTGAGTCTTCGCTATGGTTAATATTATCTCCAAGTACGAAAAACTCATCATCTAGAAGTGTAATACCATTCTTGGCTATACCAGCATCAATAACCTTATCTTTAGACTTTACATCCTTAGATATTTCTCCATTAACATAGACATAGCCATCTTTTATTAAGACAGTATCTCCTGGTACACCGACAACTCTTTTTACATAGTAATGTGAGTTTTTATTACCATTAGGTGAAAATACTACAACATCCCCTTTTTTAGGTTCCGATAAGAAGTATGAAAACCTGTTGATAAATATCTCCTGACCGTTATAAAGTGTTGGTTCCATAGATTCACCAACTACACTGGTCTTTACACCAAAGCAGTATATGGATACAAATGCTATAAGCACCATTACTGCTCCCCAGAAAACATACTTGGCAATAGCCCCAATTGTCTTCTTATTTATTTTGCTTTTTTTATCGTAAAAGGATAGCCCCTTATTCTTCCTAGCCATAACTTAATTATTATACCACATAAGCCCCTAAAAAAAAATCGAGTAGGATACTCCTACTCGATTCAGCACGCAAACATTCCGCACTTCGTGCTCCATGTTCTTGCGACTTTCAAATGGATTGGTATGCAAGCATCCCACCCACTTGAAAGTCTTGTGCTGCAAAAAAAGAGCAACTCCAAACGAGTTGCTCTTAAAATAAAGCTTGTGAAAATTATTTGATAACTTCCTTAACCTTAGCAGCCTTACCGATACGACCTCTTAAGTAGTTAAGCTTAGCTCTTCTAACCTTACCTGCTCTTACAAGCTCAACCTTCTCAACGTTAGGTGAGTGAAGTGGCCATGTCTTTTCAACGCCTACACCGTTAGAGAACTTTCTAACTGTGAATGTTGTACGGTTGCTACCGTTCTGAATCTTAAGTACTGTACCTTCAAATACCTGGATTCTTTCCTTCTCACCTTCTTTAATCTTGCCGTATACCTTTACAGTATCACCAACATTAAACTCAGGTGCATTTTCCTTAAGCTGTGACTTTTCGATTTCTTCAATAATTGTGCTCATAGTTTCCTCCTGTTTTTCATCGGACGTTCTTAATACTCAAATACTTAGCTTTCTAAGTGAACACAATATCTATGTTCTTGTAACAGCGGAACATCTCTTTACTCGCAACGTTAATAATTTATCATATATTGAATATAATAGCAAGAACTTTTTACAGTAAATATAAAGTATTTCTTATATTTAATCGAATGTTATGCTACCATCTTCCAGCATCTGCAAAAAGATATCAACTATCTTAGGATCAAACTGTGTACCAGAATTATCCTTAAGTTCATTAATAATCTGTTCTTTTGAATACTTCTTCTTGTAGCATCTTTCACTGTTCATTACATCAAAAGTATCTGCTACAGCGATTATTCTTGCGCTAAGGGATATCTCCTCTCCCTTAAGACCATTAGGATAACCTTTGCCATCATATCTTTCATGATGCTGCAGTGGACCATCAGTAATATTTTTAATATCAGTAAAGCTAGTAAGCATACCAGCACCTATAGTGGTATGACTCTTAATAACGTTATACTCCTCTGGAGTAAGTACATCTTCTTTCTTAAGTATGCTATCAGGTATACCTATCTTACCGCAGTCATGAACAAGTGCTGTAAAGTAGAAGTTACGAATATCTTCAAGCGGCAGCTTCATCCTTCTTGCTATTCTTCTAGTAAATACAGCAACTCGCTTGGAATGACCTTTTGTAGAATCATCCTTAGCCTCTATAAAATCAACAAGAGTATTAATAGCATGAAGAATAATCTGCTCTTCTCTCGCCTGTCTTCTCTTATGAGATGATGCACGAAGGATAATAAGAATATATATAAGTAGCAGTACTATCCAAGCTTCTGCAATAAATTTAAGTACAAAATACTTTCTAGTCTGTCGCCAGTTTGTATTATAATGAGCCTCAAGCACAAAGCTATCAACACCAATTATGCCATTAGCCGCAATTACACAACCAAATGGCATCTGTGCCCCTGCCTGAATAAACTGATTATAATCTAGTGGAGTAATCTTTAACGTCGAATCGTCAAGAAGATCATATTCACCATTCCATGATGAATCAATTTTGATCTTAGAATCAAATTTAAGTACAATCTTCCAGTCAGATAGATTTTTCTTTGAATTATTGTAAAGATTAAAATCATACTGAGCATACGATAATCCAAAATTTACACCATCGTGCCAGCTTCCGGAATTGGACATAGTAAAATTAAAATCTGATTTTTTATTTTTAGTTACATCAAAATGGTATGTCTTCTCGTTACCAGCCTTGCAATCAAGATAAAGCTTATGAAAGCTAAATATTATTGCACCAATTGAAATAACTAGAATAATACTAAAAACAATGTATGGATGTTTTTTCACTAATTTTTGTCCCCTTTGTTTTTCATTCTGTTATCAAATTTAAGAATGAAAATACCTAAAACCAAAACAATTATACCAAAGCAAACAAATAGTGACATATTTATTGGTGTCATTTTTATGTTACTGGTGAATGGTAATATTTTAAAAATAGCATCAGGATATACTGAAACTACCATAGCTATAGCATTGTTACAAAAATGCATAATCATGGATAAGAATATGGAACCTGTCTT
>JAEEGJ010007245.1_pt1 | contig 32088 bp, 31 predicted proteins | sample 8958761 | NCBI WGS metagenome assembly JAEEGJ01 (sample SAMN16246546, study PRJNA631951) | gut metagenome | biome: gut microbiome; feature: rumen; material: RS-attached | host: Bos | place: Iran: Karaj | collected 2018-10
TATTAGTTACTGCTGTGTAACGAGTACCAGAGGGCTCGTGTACAGCCACAACTGTAGCACCGATGACTTCCTCGCCATTCGCTGTGTCGAGGGTCACCTTTCCAGCCATACTTGAAGTTGTGATTTGTGCCATCAATGTTAACGAGAAAGTTAACATTAAAGCAACCAGAAAGAGCAATCTTTTCTGCATAAACTAGAACTGTTTTAATTAATTAAATGAGCGGATAAATCCGGATTGTTTAAATTTCGGTGCAAAGATATGAAAAAAAATCCGATTTAAAGTTATAAATCGGCTATTTTTTAAAAAATTGGTAAAATTTGTTGCGTAACGTTATGCTTCGTCGTCGAAGTCCTCGTATTCAAAGTCCTCGATATCTTCGATATCATCCTCGTCGATGTACTCGATATCCTCGTCCTCGCCCTCGTCGGCAAGCTCCTGAGCAAAACGGCTCATATCCTTGTCGCGATGTACCAGCGAATCCTCCGAGGTGATGACGTTAAGCTTGTTGCTTTCGGCATTCAACTCGTTCCAAAGCACATCCTTGAGTTCGTCGAGACCATAACCCGTTACGGCCGAAATGAATACCACAGGCAGATCCTGAGGCAAGGTTTCCTTCAGCATCTCAACCAACTCCTCATCAAGCAGGTCGCACTTGGTAACGGCCAGCACACGATGTTTGTCGAGCATTTCGGGATTGAACTGCTGAAGTTCGTTGAGCAGAATCTCATACTCACGCTTGATATCATCGGTATCACCTGGTACCATGAACAGCAGGAGCGAGTTGCGCTCAATATGTCGTAAGAATCTAAGTCCCAAGCCCTTACCTTCAGAGGCACCTTCGATAATACCAGGAATATCGGCCATCACAAACGACTTGTTGTCGCGATAACCTACGATACCCAGCGAAGGCTCCATCGTAGTAAATGGGTAATTGGCAATCTTGGGCTTAGCATTTGACAGCGATGAGACCAGGGTAGATTTTCCTGCATTAGGAAAACCTACCAAGCCCACATCAGCTAAAAGTTTCAATTCAAGAATAATGGTCATCTCCTGCATGGGCTCACCAGGCTGCGCATAACGGGGCGCCTGATTGGTGGCTGTGCGGAACTGGAAGTTACCCAATCCGCCACGACCGCCCTTAAGCAGCATGACTTCCTGACCATCGTATGTAACATCGCAGACATACTTACCGGTTTCGGCATTATACACCACGGTACCACAAGGCACATCAATGTAAACATCCTTTCCGTCGGTACCATGACACTTATCGCGACCGCCATTTCCACCGTGCTCGGCAAAAATATGGCGCTCGTACTTTAAGTGGAGCAAGGTCCAGTAGTTATGGTTTCCACGCAGAATAATGCTTCCGCCTTTTCCACCATCACCACCATCAGGACCGCCATTGGGATTATACTTTACATGGCGCAAGTGCATACTGCCCTTACCACCCTTTCCAGAGCGGCAGTAAATCTTTACGTAGTCTACGAAATTACTCTCCATTTAGATATTGTCAATAACCTGGCAAATGTCTGCAAAAATGCGGTCGAGCTCACCCAGACCGTCGATGTGATAGTGAACACCCTCCTGCTTGTACCACTCGATAAGTGGCATTGTCTGAGAGTGGTAAACCACGAGACGCTTCTTGATTGTCTCCTCATTATCGTCGGCACGGCCGCTCTGCTGACCACGCAGAATGAGGCGCTTCATCAGCTCGTCCTCGGGAACATCGAGCTCGATCATAGCAGCAACCTTGTCGCCACGCTCGTCGAGCATCTTCTTCAGGGCCTCGGCCTGTGGGATGGTGCGGGGGAAACCGTCGAAGATAACACCCTTGCTATCACGTCCGAAGCTATCGTAAACCGAAGCGAGAATGCTTACCATCAGATCGTCGGGGATCAGCTGTCCCTTCTCGATATAGCTGGCAGCAGTCTTACCCAGCTCGGTACCATTCTTAATTTCACCACGAAGTACATCACCAGTTGAAATGTGGTTCAAACCGTACTTCTCAATCATCTTATCACTCTGTGTTCCCTTACCTGAACCGGGAGCACCAAAAATAACGATATTCTTCATTATCCTGATATTTAGTTTAATTTAAGTTACTTACTCGATAATGGTGTACACATCTTTCAGTCCGCGCCCCTGCTGATCGTAATCAAGTCCGTAACCCAGGATAAAGTCGTCAGGAATGCTGAAGGCTACATACTCGGGGTTAATCTTCTCCTTCAGCTTGCTGGGCTTGAAGAAAAGGGTGCAGATATGAATAGATTCGGGATTACGTGTGCCTAACGACTCAATCATCTGCTTCATGGTGAGTCCGCTCTCCACGATATCCTCTACAATAATCACCGTACGATTGGTCAAGTCTTCGTTGATACCGAACACCTCCTTGATTTTACCAGTAGAAGTGGTACCCTGATAAGAGGCCAGCTTAACAAACGAAATCTCGCAAGGAATAGTCATCTCGCGCATCAGATCGGCAGCAAACATAAAAGCGCCATTCAGCACACCTAACAACAGAGGATTCTTGCCCTCCATATCCTTACTAATCTGCTGTGCAACAGCCTTTACACGCTCCTTAATCTCAGCCTCCGTAATGGAGATCTTGAACGACTTGTCCTTTATCTTTACGATACTCATACGCTGAAAGAATTAAAAATTTGTGCAAAATTACAAAAAATCTGCCAAACTCTATCATTCATTAGCAATTTTTTCGTATTTTTGCACCATTATGAAGATATTTACGAGCGCACAAGTCCACGAATTGGACAAATACACCATAGAGAACGAGCCCATTAAGTCGGTCGACCTGATGGAGCGTGCCGCTAAAGCCCTGACCCAAGCTATCGCCGACAGCTGGGGTTATACCACGCCCGTCATCATATTCGCAGGTCCAGGCAATAATGGCGGCGACGCACTGGCCGTTGCCCGCATGCTGATTGACAAAAACTACGATGTAACAGCCTACCTCTTTAACATATCAGGTCATCTCTCGGAAGACTGCATGATAAACAAGAAGCGTTTGATTGAGAAACGCTCGAAAGCACTGATTGAGGTAACCCAGGAGTTTGAGCCCCCACAGTTAGAGGAGGGCATGCTGGTGGTTGACGGACTGTTCGGATCGGGCATCAACAAGCCGTTGGCCGGTGGTTTCTCGTCGCTCGTGAAATACATCAACGCCTCGCCCGCTCAGGTGGTAAGTATCGACGTGCCATCGGGACTGATGACCGAAGACAATACGTACAACGTTAGAACCAATATTATCCGTGCCGATATGACGCTGACACTGCAGCTGCCAAAGCTGTCGTTCCTGTTCCCCGAGAATCAGGTATTCATCGGCAAGCTGAAGGTGCTGGATATCCGACTGAGCAAACAGGGCATAGAGAAGATTGATGCCAACTACACGCTGCTGGAGGAGAACGACGTGCGACCACGTCTGCTGAAGCGCGACCCGTTTGCCCACAAAGGCAAGATGGGTAACGCCCTGATTATTGCCGGCAGCTACGGTATGGCAGGTGCTTCGGTGCTGGCCACCAAAGCATGTTTGCGCGTAGGTGTAGGAAAGGTCACTACCCACACACCCAAACGCAACTGCAACATTCTGCAGGTGAGCGTTCCCGAAGCCATCATACAGTTCGACAGAGAGGAAACCACTTTCTCGGAGGCGGTTGACACCGAAGACTTCAATGCGTTGGGCATTGGTCCTGGCTTGGGAACCAGCGAGCAAACGGCAATTGCCATCATTGCACAGCTGCGCCGCAGTCAATGCCCCACAGTGGTAGATGCCGACGCCATTAATATTCTGGCCAGTCATCGCGCATGGCTGCAGCAACTGCCCAAGGGTATCATCATGACCCCCCACCCCAAGGAATTCGACCGTTTGGAAGGTCATTCGGGCGATAGCTTTGAGCGTCTGATGAAGGCGCGCGATCTGGCTGAGCGCCTGCAGGCCTACATCGTACTGAAAGGGCACCACACCTCGCTGTGCCTGCCCGACGGTCATATCATCTTTAACTCTACTGGTAATGCCGGTATGGCTACTGCCGGTAGCGGCGACGTGCTAACAGGTATCATCACAGGACTGCTGGCTCGTGGCTATAATCAAGAAAACGCATGTGTTGTAGGTATGTATCTGCACGGACTGGCTGGCGACATTGCCGCTCGCGAACTGGGCGAGGAAAGCGTGATAGCCAGCGACTTGATCCAGAACTTGCCTTATGCATTTAAACGACTTAATGAATGAGATTATTTAGCACATTATTGATAGCCTTTACATTAGGCACTACCAGTTCGCTGGCACAAACAGTTATCAGTTCGTACAAACCTGGTGTTACCAGCGAGGGCGCCGTATATTATCTGCCCAAAACAGCCATCCGCGTTACCATGCAGGTGGAGAAGAGTACCTATACCCCAGGTGAATTCTGCAAGTATTCGGAGAAATTTCTACGTATGAAAGATGTGCCTGCCAGCGCATCTACCAAGTATCGCATCCTGTCGGTAAAGCAGGAGCCATTTGCTGTAGCCGACACATCGAAGTGTTACGCTGTGAAGTTTGATGCCAAGACATCGGCCTGCAACGTACGCCTGAGCGACAAGGGTATCCTGCTAGCCATCAACACCGATGCCAAGCAGCAGTCTAAGAGCAATTCTGCCCCAGTGCAGCAGATCCGTCCTTTAAAGAAATCGCCCAAATCGTATCTGAACGAAGAGATTCTCTCGGCAGGCAGCACCGCCAAGATGGCCGAGCTTACTGCTCAGGAGATCTACGAGATACGTGAGAGCAAAAGCATGCTGGCCAAGGGCCAGGCCGACTTTATGCCTAAGGATGGCGAGCAACTGAAACTGATGCTGGAGGAACTGAACACACAGAACGAGGCGCTCACCAGTCTGTTTATCGGCACCACCGAGAACGATACCACCACACATACGTTTACCTACGTGGTTGACAAGCCAACGAAACGCGATGTACTGTTCCGTTTCTCGCCTGATTACGGAGTGGTTGACAGCGATGATTTGTCGGGTACACCTTATTATATTAATATAGAGGACCTGAAAACGGTTGACGAACCTGCGCCCGTAGATCCCAAGAAAGCTGCCAAGCCGCAGCAGTCGGGCATCTATGTAAACATCCCTGGTAAATTGCGCTCAACCATCTTCGATGCTAAGAATCAGATTGTCAGCAGCGAGTTTCCTGCTGCACAGTTTGGCAATGTAGAGCTGCTGAGTGGTGCTTTGTTCAACAAGAAATACACCACACGCCTACTTCTCAACACCTTGACAGGCGCCGTAGAGAAGTTGGAAGCCGAGCAACCCAGATAACAAGATTTACAAGAATAAAAAAATTCAGGTACTACTTCTCGGAGAAGAGTACCTGAATTAATGTCTGCCCTACTGCCTGTAGGGTATTTTTGTCGATATGTTCCATATCATCGTTAACGGTATGCCAAGTAGGTCCGAACGAACTCTGCTCGCAGTTAGGATAATAAGGGATGATATCGATAGTTGGAATCTTAGCCTTGGTGTTCACCGAGATATGATCGTCGGTAACGCCAGTACCCTGCTGCGAGGGGAACATGCTACCGTAACCTACTACCTGAGCAGCGCGCCATACTTTCTCTACGATATGATTGGCATACTGAACAGACATGGCCTCTTTATAGAACTGCGCACCCTGACCGCCTACCATATCAAGCAGGATACCAAAGCGGGCACGATAGCCTTTCTTATGCAGATTAGTCGACCAATACTGAGCACCAAGCGCCCACGAGTCGCTATCGAAATTATCCTCGTTCCACTGTGGTACGCCCCAGTCTTCGGCATCAAAGCAGATAAAATCAACACCAAGCTGCAAGGTATCCTTAGAGAGCAAACGGGCAATCTCCAACATCACAGCCACGCCCGATGCACCATCGTTAGCAGCCATCACAGGTGTTTTCCAGTTAGCCTCGTCGGGATCGTTATCAGCCCAAGGACGACTGTCCCAGTGGGCACACAGCAATACGCGGTCGGTCAGATCAGGACGATAGCTGGCAATGATGTTGGTGCTGTTGAGCGATGTACCATCGTAGCCCTTCAACACAGCTTTCTGTGGGGTTACCTGCATGCCGAAACTCTCGAACTTTGAGATAATCCACTTTTCGCAATCGTCGTGCGCCTTGCTGTTCATGGTTCGTGGACCGAAATCGCACTGAGCCTGACAGTACAGATAAGCACTATCGGCACAGAACACAGGACCAACAGGCTGCAAAGAAGCCGACTCATCGGTAGTCTGCTTCTTTAAATTACCACAAGAGACAGTGAATAGTGAACAGTGAATAGTGAATAATATCACCACCACCAAATTCACATATCTCTTTATCTTTATATTACCTAAATTCATCACTATTCACTAATCACTATTCACTTCTTTTGTACTTCCTCCATCACACGCAGGAAGTTACCACCCCAGATTTTCTGGATGTCGTGCTCACTGAAGCGACGGGCCAGCAATCTACGGGTAAAATTAATCAGTTCCGACGAATCGGCCAAGCCACGAACACCACCGTCGCCATCAAAGTCGGTACCAAGACCCACATGGTCGATACCCATCACATCAATGGCATGCTCTAAGTGAGCAATCACATCGTTGATGGTAGCCTCGCCATCCTTCTTCAGGAATCCGTGATAGATGGTAGTCTGTGCTACGCCACCTTTCTGTGCAAGGGCACGCATCTGGTCGTCGGTAAGGTTACGAGGATGATCGCAAAGCGCACGTGCCGACGAGTGACTGCAAACAATAGGTTTGCTGCTGATTTCGAGCGCCTGATAGAAGCTCTCCTCGCCAGCATGGCTCATATCAACAAGCACGCCCAAACGGTTCATCTCCTTGATAACCTGCTCGCCGAAAGCACTCACACCATGATGCGTGTGCTGTGTTTTCGAAGCCGAATCGCAAATATCGTTATCACCATTATGACAGAGAGTCATATATACGATACCGCGATCCACAAAATGCTGCAGATTCTCCAGCTTACCGTCGATAGCGATACCGTTCTCGATACCAAGCATAATGCTCTTCAAGCCCTGATGCTTGTTCATCCAGAGGTCGCGAGGCGTGTTAGCGATACGTACATAATCGCTGTTCTGACCCACAATCACCTCAATCTGGTCGAAAATGCTATCAGCAAAGGCCGTAGGATTCTCGGTTGGCTGGGGCAGATAAGCTACCATGATGGTAGCATCCTGACGACCTTCGGTCATCTTGTGCAAATCTACAAGAATCTTGGGGTCGCGCTGCTCAAAGTGTATGCCCTGAGGAAAGAACATAGGTGTATCGCAATGGGTATCGAGTGTAAGCACACGATCGTGAGTGGTATGAGCTTCACGAAAACTCTTGGCCTCGTTAACCAACCACTGGAACAAGGGCAGGCCTTCTTCCAAACACTCGGGATGCCACTGAACACCCAATATCGATTTAAACTCGCTACTCTCCATCGCTTCGATGATACCATCGGGCGACTTGGCTATTACTCTGAACTTATCGCCAGCTTCGGCCACAGCCTGATGATGGAACGAGTTAACCATCACCTTTGTAGATTTATAAATATCGAACAAGCTTGAATCTTCGTCGATAATCACGCTATGTGTAGGTTCCGAACGGTCGGCATCCTGCGAATGCTTGATGGTTGCCACATCGCTGATGTCCTGTGCCACCTTGCCGCCAAACGCTGTAGCCAGCGTCTGGATACCACGACAGATACCCAGCATAGGAATCTGACGGTTGTAGGCCAAACGGGCAATCAACAATTCGGGCAGGTCGCGTTCCTGATTGATACCATGCAGCTTGGGCGAAGGCTCCTCGCCTGCCCAAAGGGGATTGATATCACCTCCACCACTCAGTATAAGGGCGTCGATATGCTCTAAGGTATTTACAATTACATGCTTATCGGCCACAGGCGGAATAACAACGGGCACACCACCTGCTGCTACTACCGACTGATAATAGCCTCGACCCAACTTACATGTCAGGTCTTCGTAATTGCCAGTAATACCAATCACAGGACGCTTCTCAGCTTCTGGGAAGTGGGCATACACATCATTCAGATGCGACTGGAGTTCAAATCTGCTCATAGCTTTTTGTCTTCATCGTCGAGCACGATGGGAATCTCACGTTTCAAACTCTGTTCCAACGAGATCAATGTTTCGGTAGCAACTACGCCAGGAATACCCTGCAGCTTGCCATTCAGCAATTCCATCAGCTGCTCGTTATCCTTAGCATAGAGCTTAACCATCATCGTATAAGGACCAGTAGTGAAGTGACATTCTACTATCTCGGGGATATGCTGCAAACGCTCTACCACCTCTTTATACATCGATCCCTTTTCAAGGGTGATACCCACGTAGGTACAAGTAGAATAACCTAAACTCTTAGGATTAACATCGAAACCACTACCTGTAATCACTTCGGCATCAATCAGGTGCTGAACACGCTGGTGGATAGCAGCTCGCGATACATTACATTCTGCAGCAACATCCTTGAAAGGAATACGTGCATTCTTGGAAAGGATACTCAGAATCTTTTTGTCCAAAAAATCAATTTTTTCCATTTTTTCTCCCTTTAGTTACATTTTGTCAGCAAAATTACGCAAATTAATTGAACAATGCAACTTTTTTGAAGAAAAAATTAAAAAAGTGTGCCACTTTTGTGACACACTTACTTATTTCTTAGCTTTTTTCGACGATTTTGCGACCTTTGCTGGTGCAGGTTTGTCACCTACGATTCCAACAAGCTCAATATCGAAAATCAACGCGCTGTAAGGTTTTATTTGTCCGGCATCGCGACTACCGTAAGCCAGTTCAAAGGGGATATAAACCTGCCACTTTGAACCTACAGGCATCATGGTAAGTGCCTCGGTCCAGCCCTTGATCACATCAGTTGGACGGAACTCAGCAGGCTCGTCGCCATGATTTCTTGAGGCATCGAATACGGTGCCGTCGATCAGACGACCCTCGTAATGTACCTGTACCTTATCGCTGGTGGTAGGCACAGCACCTGTTCCCTGGGTAAGCACCTTGTACTGGAGTCCGCTGGGCAGTGTAATCACACCATCCTTCTTAGCATTCTCGGCCAGGAACTGACGGCCAGCCTCGCGGTTTGCGCCATAGAGTCGCTCTTCCTTCTCAGCCTTGTTGGCCTCCATCTTGGTTCTGAAGATGTTCTCGGCAGCATCTACCTTAAAGAAAGTAGTATCCTGCAGCAGGGCATCGGTAAAACCTTTGAAGAAAGCACCCGAAACCAACGAGTCGGGAGTTCCCTCAAGTTCTTTAGCCACACCAGGCATCATGCGGTCAACCAGCTGCTGAGCGATGGTGATACCCATCATATAAGCCTTCTCCTGGGGATTGTCGAGATTTCTTGAAACAGTCTCGTTAAATCCACGTACAAAATCAGCCATGTAAGCGGTATCCACCTTCTGCTGAAGCAGGAAGTTAACCAAACCCATTGTGCTACTCATACCTGCAGTATAGCTGATAGAATCAGAACTGGTAGCGAGTTTGAAAGCCTCAACAACAGGAGCCTCCTCCTTTACTACCACCTTCTTTTTCTTGGCAGCATCTACTGTAGATAAAGAAGCACCCGCCACGAGGGCGAGTGCAAATATCAATGACTTCTTCATTGTTACTTCTTAGGATTTACCTCGAGCAACTCGATCTTGAAGATCAGTGCTGAGAAAGGATCGATGTTACGCTGAGCACGCTCGCCGTAAGCCAGCTCCTGAGGAATGTAAACCTCCCAAACTGAACCAGCAGGCATGTGAGTGAGAGCCTCTGTCCAACCCTTGATAACCTGGTTGGCACGGAATGTTGTGGGCTCGCCACGCTTGTATGAGCTATCGAAGATAGTATCGTTAATCAAACGACCCTCGTAGTGTACCTTAACGAGTGAAGTATCAGCGGGGATAGCACCTGTACCCTCCTTGATAACCTTGTACTGAACACCGCTAGGCAGAGTTTTTACACCAGCCTTCTTAGCGTTGGCAGCGAGGAACTTCTCACCAGCCTCCTTGTTAGGACCATAGGTCTTTGACATCTCCTTAGCCTTGATTTCCTGAATCATGCGCTGAGCAACCATCTGAGCTGAATCAACAGTCATCAGACCCTTCTTGCCTGTAGTACCGCTGATGAAACCAGCCATGAAGTTCTTCAGAGAGATAGTCTTTGTAGAGTCATCACCGAATACCTCGTGGTTGATACCCTTGATCATACGGTTAGCAATCTGCTGACCGATCTGGATACCAGCATAGTAAGCGGCCTTCTTCTTGTTGTCGCCAGCGTTAGCACCCTCCTGCAGACCCTTGATGAACTCGGCCATGTAAGCGGTGTCAACATCCAGACTTCCTACGAGATACTCCTTCAAACCCTGAGTCTGAGCCATACCAATGGCGTAGCTCATAGTGTCTACGTCTGTCTTCAGACTTGCTTTAGGGGTAGAGTTGCCACATGCGGTGAAACCGGCAGCAGCAATAGCCATAACGGCTACGATTGATAATTTTTTCATTGCTTTCTGTTATTATTTTAAACTACTTGTATTAACTCAACATCGAAAATGAGTGCTGCGAATGGAGGAATAGAAGCACCTGCACCACCCTCGCCATAAGCCAGACGGTAAGGGATGAAGAAACGATACTTGGCACCCTCCTGCATGAGCTGCAGACCCTCGGTCCAACCAGCGATAACCTGCTGGAGTGGGAATGTAGCGGGCTCGCCACGCTGGTATGAGCTATCGAATACAGTACCGTCGATGAGTGTACCCTCATAGTGGCACATAACGGTATCCTTAGCCGATGGCTTCTTACCGTTACCCTCTTTCAGTACCTGATACTGCAGTCCGCTGGGAAGTGTTACCACCTCAGCCTTCTTGCCATTCTCGGCGAGGAACTTCTCGCCTGCCTCCTTATGTGCCTTTCCCTTCTCGGCACGCTCAGCCTGGAGCTTCTGCTCCTGCTTCTGGAAATAGTCCTGTACGATTGTCTGAGCCTCACGGTGTGAAACCTTCAGCTCGTTGCCTTTCAACACGTCGTTGATAGCCTGTGCAAAGTCCTCGGCACTGATGTTGTCAGCACCCATCTGAGCCAACTGCTGACCGATGCCCAGACCTAAAGCATAACTTAATTTATCCATTCTCTATTTATTAATAATGTGTAACGTCTAAAAAACGGCTGCAAAGTTACACTTTTTTTCTTATTCCGATGCATTATAATTGCTAAAATTTCTTTTTTATATCAGAAAAGTTGTATTTTTGCAACATCAAACTTAAAAATCATTCTTATGAAAAAGATTGTTGTCTTAACTGGTGCAGGTATGTCGGTAGAAAGTGGACTGAAGACTTTCCGCGATGCCGATGGTTTGTGGGAGAATTATCCCGTACAGAAGGTAGCCACCCACGAGGGTTGGCTGGCCGATCCTACGCTCGTAACAAACTTCTACAATATGCTGCGTAAGAAGTGTTGGAACGTGCAGCCAAACGAGGGACATAAGTTGGTGGCCGAACTTGAGAAAAACTATGACGTAACGGTTGTAACGCAGAATGTTGACAACCTGCACGAGATGGCAGGCTCAAGTAAGGTGATTCACCTGCATGGCGAACTGATGAAGGTTTGTTCGAGTCGCGATGTGGACGACCCACGCTACCAGATTCAGCTTACACCCGACAACTGCGAGATAGAACCAGGCACCAAGGCTGGCGACGGCTCGTTACTGCGTCCGTTTATCGTATTCTTTGGCGAAGCGGTGCCTAACATCACGATAGCAGCCGAAGAGGTACAAGAGGCCGACATCCTGATTATCATCGGCACCTCGCTGGTGGTTTATCCTGCCGCAGGTTTGCTGCACTATGCCCGTCCCGATGTGCCCGTTTACCTTATCGACCCCAATCCCATCAACGCCGGTGGTCGCGTAACACAGATACAGAAAGGCGCCAGCGAGGGTATGAAAGAACTCGTAAAGATTCTTAGCGAATAAGGTTTTGGCACGGATCACACGGCTTTAATAAATTAAAAACACGGCTTTGGTATTGCAACTAAAGCCGTGTTTCTTTATAAAAAAGAGCCGTGTTAATCCGTGCCTATAAAATCGTGTCTTTATTTCTGGCCGCGGTCTTTGCGGATGAATTCGATAAGACGTTCTACAGCCTCTTCTTCGGGAATATTCTTCTCGATACACTCCTTAGCCTTGTAGAGCGAGATTTTACCACGTCCGGCACCTACGTAACCGTAGTCGGCATCGGCCATCTCACCAGGACCATTTACGATACAGCCCATGATACCTATCTTCAACCCTACCATATCCTTGGTGGCAGCTTTAATCTTGGCGATGGTTTCCTGCAGATTGTAGAGCGTACGACCGCAACCTGGGCACGAAATATACTCGGTCTTGGTAAACTTGATACGGGCAGCCTGCAGGATGGCGTCAGAAAGCTCTACCAACTTTGAACTTTGATCTTTGAACGTTGAACTGTTGATTACCAGGTTGTGGGCCTTCTTATCAATCAGCAGGGCTCCAACAGCCATAGCAGCCTTGAGCTGCAGGGTTTCCCAATCTGGAGCATCCACATCCAGCGTGATGGTATCGTCCTTGATGCTTGCCTCAGCCTTCTCGCGCAGGGCGGTACACTCAGGAATCATATCTACCAGCTTGCGAGCCACGGGGATTTCGCACTCAGGCTCCTCGCTCAATGATACACGGATGGTATCACCGATACCCTCAGTAAGCAGGGCACCAATACCAACGGCACTCTTGATACGACCGTCTTCGCCCTCACCAGCCTCGGTAACACCTAGGTGCAGGGGGTAGTGCATATCTTCCTTATCCATGGTTTTAACCAGCAGACGCATAGTGGTTACCATCACTACGGTGTTAGAGGCCTTGATACTGATAACCACATCGTTAAAGTTCTCGCGCTTAAAGATACGCAGGAACTCCATGCAACTCTCAACGATACCCTCGGGAGTGTCGCCGTAACGACTCATGATACGATCCGACAGTGAACCGTGATTCACGCCGATACGTACTGCCGTGTGGTGCTCCTTACAGATATTCAGGAAAGGCACCAGCTGCTTCTCGATCTTCTGCAACTCGGCAGCATACTCCTCATCGGTATATTCCAGATGCTTGAACGTACGACCTGGATCAACGTAGTTGCCTGGATTGATACGCACCTTCTCACAGTACTGGGCAGCCACATCGGCGGTATGAGCAGTAAAGTGCACATCGGCCACCAGTGGTGTATTGTAACCATCGGCCTTAAGCTGGGCCGAAATGTTCTTCATGTTCTCAGCCTCGCGGGTACCCTGGGTGGTAAAGCGAACCAGCTCGCCACCAGCGTCGATAATACGCTTGGCCTGGGCCACACAGCCCTCGGTATTATTGGTATCTACCGTTCCCATCGACTGAATGCGGATGGGGTTCTGACCGCCAATGCCGATACCGCCGACACGGGCTTCGGAAGATTGTCTTCTGCTATACATTAAAGATTAGACATTAAAAATTAAACATTAATTGGTTTTGAACTGGTATTTAATCGCGGCCAGCTCCTCGTTGGCTTTCTCGATCTTGATACGCAGATTACCTTTATAAACAGCCAGGCGCTGTGCCAACTCCTGATCGGCCAAGGCCATCATCTCGCAAGCCAGGATAGCTGCGTTCTGAGCACCGTTTACACCTACTGTAGCAACAGGGATGCCTGGGGGCATCTGGATGATAGAAAGCATGGCATCCAAGCCGTCGAGCATACCCTTGATGGGCACACCGATAACGGGCAGAGTGGTTGATGCAGCAATCACACCAGGCAGGGCAGCAGCCATACCGGCACCAGCAATAATCACCTTAATGCCACGATCCTTAGCGGTACGTGCAAACTCCTCGACGGCATCGGGAGTGCGGTGAGCCGACAGGGCATTAACCTCGAAAGGTACCTGCATCTCGTCGAGCAACTTAAACGCTTTTTCCATAACGGGCAGATCGCTTGTACTGCCCATGATAATACTTACTAATGGCTTCATAATATATTAAACATTAAATTTCAGAAAACATTATAAATACAGCAGACCGAGTACGGAGCACACAAGGCCTACCAGGAACCCGGCTACCACCTGCGCAAGCGAGTGCTGGCGCAATATCATTCGACTGGTGCCTAACATGCCTGCCAGGATGAACACCAGACAGAGCCACCAGATGGGATTAAAGGCAAACAGCTCGCCAAACACAAACAGCGCGCCTGCCACACCACCGATAGCCGAGGTATGGGTTGAAATCTTCCACCACACGTTTACCAAGGCGCACACTATCTGGATGGCCAATGCAGCCGATACGATGGTGCCCATAAAGTGCGGTATGTGCAGCATGTCCATGATGTACACGCAGAAGAAGTAGCAGAGAATAGAGATAACGTAAGGCACCATACGACGCTCCTTATGTCCAAGCTCAATCAGGTTCCAGCCGTTGTACTTACGATACAGATGAATAAGCACCGTAGGCAACAGGATGGTGAAGAAATACACCAGCGTTAACACCTGGAGCTTGTAGCCCAAGGGCATTAAGCTGAGGTAGCTCAGAAAGAAGAGCGACAGCAACCCCACGATAGGCAGGTAGAACGGTGTAAACACCATGCTCATCACCCTTGCCGTTAATATGATATTCTTTTCCCTACTCATTTTCTTAATCTTGCTATAGGAATACCCAACTGTTCGCGATACTTGGCCACGGTGCGGCGGGCGATAGGAAAGCCTTTGGCAGCAAGCTGATCTTTCAGCTGGTCGTCGCTCAGCGGCTTACGTTTGTCTTCGGCATCCACCAGGTCGCGCAGGGCAGCTTTAATCTGTCGGGTGCTCAGCTCCTCGCCACTCTCGGTAACGTAGCCGTCGCTAAAGAAATGGCGCAAGGGGAAGGTGCCCCAACGCGTTTGGGCGTATTTCGAATTGCTTACACGCGAGATGGTAGATATATCAAGTCCGGCCTTTTCGGCCACATCTTTCAGAATCATAGGTCGTAGCGAGGCCTCGTCGCCATCCAGGAAAAACTGACGCTGCAACTGGATGATGGCCCGCATGGTAACCGTGAGTGTGTGGCGGCGCACTTTGATGGCCTCGATAAAGCCCTGTGCGGCATCCACCTTTTTCTTGATATACAGCAGCGCCTCCTTGGTCTGGCGACTCAGGTGGTCCTTGTTCTGCTGATACTCCTGCATCGAATCAACAAACGATTGCGACACCTTGAGTTCGGGCACCTCGCCGTTGTTCAGCGTAAAGGTGATGGTGCCATCATCCTGGGTATCCACAATAAAGTCGGGGGTTATCTGCTGCATGCTGCGACCCACGGTTTCGCCAAGCGATGCACCTGGACGTGGATTCAGTTTGCGCAGTTCGCGGAACAGGGCCTCGGCCTGCACGTCGTTCAACTGCAAGTCGGCCTGTATCTTGTCCCAATGTTTGCGGGTAAATGCCTCAAAGTAATGGTTGATAACACGCTCCATCAGATCGCGCAACCGCGATGGGTCGCGACGTTCAATCTGCAGCAGCAGGCACTCCTGCAGCGAGCGGGCACCGATACCGGCGGGATCGAAAGCCTGCAGCATCAGCAGCACGTGCTCAATCTCCTTGTCGGTGGCATCGATGTTATGATAGATAGCCAGCTCGTCGCTAACGATCGAGAGGTCTTTTCTCAGCAATCCGTCGTCGTCGAGCGAGCCAATCAGATATTCCAGAATATCACGTTCCTTATCAGTCAGGTCGAGTTCGCCCACCTGCTCTTTCAGCTGGTCGTAGAACGATTCGGTTTCGCCGTACACGATCTCCTCGCGTTCCTCGGCATACGAGCTGCCACTCTGGTACACAGGCAGGTCTTCATCGTCGCGACCGATACCGCTCAGGGCCTCGTCGAGTGCACTCTGACGTTCTTCGCGCTCGCTGGCAGCCTCAAAATCCTCGGCGCCATCGGTATCGCTGCCACCGCCAAAGTCGGTCTCTTCGGTGGCCATCGCATCATCGTCGTAGGGCTGTTCGCTCTCCAGAGCGGGGTTATCGTTCATTTCGGTGTTGATACGGTCAATCAGCTGCGTCACTGGCAACTCTATCAGCGACGATTGTAACAACTGCTGTTGAGAGAATGTCTGTCCCAGTTTCTGCAGTTGCTGCTGTTCCTGTATCTGTGTATTCTTAATGCTCAATTTTCAATATTCAATGTTCAAAATAGTCCTTCAACTGTTCGGCATACGAAGCCAACTCCTGCGGTTCGCTGTTGCCAAAGCGGCGCCACACCTGCTGACAGGCCAATACCAAGTTTCCCTTCATCTCGTCCTTGCGATTCAGATATGGGTCGCAGTGCTGGAAAGCCTCCATCACATCTACCACCTCCTGGGGCTTCAGCCTCATCATCTTGGCCAATGCCTGCACCTCGGGGGTCTCGGGCACCATCGTGATAGGTGTTAAGCGGAAGTACTCATCCAGTATCAGCACCAGCATCATTGGTGTTAGCGTGGTATCATCAGCTATAGGCTTAAACTCCTTCTCGAAACTCTCAATCGTCTCCACCCCTTCGTAAAACTCCAGGGCGTTGTTGAATCCCCACATTTCGCGCAACAGGTTTACGGCCCGCTTCAGCTTACGCGGGTTCTGTCCGTACACCTCCCAGATGTGTTCGATGCGCGGTGTTTCGAGGTTGGCTATCTGGCACATTTTATTGAAGAGCTGCTGGGGTGCGATATGCAACTCCAGGCTCAAATCAACCATTGCCTTGCTGTACATGGGCTTTATGCCAGTGGGTTTTTGTAAGTACAACTGCATGAGCAGTAGCCAGTATTCATCCTGCCATTTTGAGTTTTTTGCCATATTATGCGCTATTTTTTTGCAAAAATAGTGATTTTTTTGTATATTTGCACCGAAAAGGAGAAAAAACTATGAGAAAAGTGGTATTATTTGCCCTTTGGGCACTGTCGGTAGCCTCGGTGTGCGGTCAAAACGTTCGCGAAACGTTGAAACGCGATTTTCTGAAGGCTGGCAGTAACTACTATGCTTACCAGGGGCCAACACGCGAACTAACACCTCCGCCATCGGGCGAGAAGCCGTTTTACATCAGTAGCTATTCGCGCCACGGGTCGCGTTACCTCATCAAGGCCGAAGAGTACGACTACCCATATCTGGTACTGCTTAAAGCCGACAGTCTGGGCAAGCTTACCGAGTTGGGACAGAAGGCTCTGCGACTGCTTGGCTACCTGCGCGACGATGCGAGTGGCCGATATGGTGATCTGACCCCCCTGGGTGCCGTACAGCATCAGCAGATAGCCCAGCGCATGTACGACCGCTTTCCTGAGGTATTCGAGGGGCGCTCGGTTATCGAGGCCAAGAGTACGGTGGTTATCCGTTGCATCCTGTCGATGCAGCACGAGCTGTTGCAGCTGGCCAAGAACAATCCCAAGCTGATATTCAATACCGATGCCTCGCAGCACGATATGTACTACATGAACATGCAGGATTCGGTGCTGTACAAGCAGCGTTACTCAAAGAAAACCCAGCAGGCCTACAGGGATTTCTGCGCCAAGTACGCAATCCACAAGCCTGCCATGGGCAAGATGTTTAACGATTCGGTTTACTTTAACAGCGAGGTGGATGCCTACGAGCTTAACAAGGCCATTTTCAAGATAGCCTCGAGCGTTCAGGGCACCGAGATGCGCGAGCTGTTCAGTCTGTTCGACATCTACACCCCCGACGAGCTGTATAACAACTGGTTGCAGGCCAACGCTTTCTGGTACCTCAGCTTTGGCAGCAATCCCTACAATGGCGGCAAACAGCCGTTTACCCAGCGCCGCTTGCTACAACGTATCATCGAGGATGCCGACAGCTGTATTATCCGCCCTCACCCGGGTGCCACGCTGCGTTTCGGACACGAGACGATTATCTTGCCGCTAACATGTCTGCTGGATCTTAACGGCTACGGCCGCACGATTCGCGATCTGGACCGTTTGGATATCGACGGCTGGATTAACTTCGAGGTGTTCCCCATGGCAGCCAACATCCAGTTTGTGTTCTACCGTAAGAACGAGAACGATCTTGACATTATCTTCAAGGTGCTACTTAACGAGAACGAGGCTACACTACCCATACCAACTGATATAGCACCCTACTATCACTATCGCGATTTCCGCGAACACTACATGAAGAAAATAAACGATTACGAACTGAAGTTAGCCAAGTCTAAACGCTAACATCAGGCTTCCACAATACTACGTGCCCCTCGTAAAGCGATGCGGGCACGTTTATTATGCGTTGGTTTGATGAGCCGCGGAACAGCAGGTCGGGATCTTTCAGTCGCTCGATAAAAGGTCCGTCAACCAGCACGTCGATATTCTCGAGCAGTTCGCGCTGATCTTCCTGTATCAGGCTCTCGAACGTAAAGCCTGTAAAGCACCAGATATCCTTATTGGTTTGCTGGTGTATGGCGCGTGCCAATTCGGCAAAGCCAGCAGCCTGATACATCGGGTCGCCACCCGAGAAGGTTACGTTGGCAAAGGGGTCGGCCACGATAATCTTCATCAGCTGCTGTGTGGTCATCTCGCGGCCACCATCAAATGCCCACGACTGCGGATTATGACAGCCTGGGCACTGATGATTGCATCCAGCACAATAGATGGACGTCCTGAACCCAGGTCCGTCCACCATTGTATCTTCTATGATATCTAATACTCTTATCATTTAAACAAGTCCTGATCCTGTGCGCTGTGGTCGATGTGGGTAACACGATCGTTCAGCTCGGCCAGCTTGCCGCTGTTCCAGCGATCGGTAGTACCTACCAGATAGCCGGTAATACGCTGCAACTTATCAATGTTGTTACTACCGCACTTAGGACACTTCTCCAGGTTATCGTCGGCATTCTCATAGCCGCAGTCCATGCAGCGGTTGCGGTTGTGGTTTACACTGCCGTAACCCATATCCAGCTGGTCCATCATGTCAACCACGCTCATAATTACCTGTGGGTTGTGGGTAGCGTCGCCGTCAATCTCTACGTAGAAGATGTGTCCACCACGAGTCAGGTTGTGGTAAGGTGCCTCAACCTCGGCCTTGTGGCGTGCGCTACATTTATAATATACGGGCACGTGGTTAGAGTTGGTATAGTAATCGCGATCGGTTACGCCGGGCACGATACCAAACTCCTTACGGTCCTTCTTGGTAAACTTTCCGCTCAAGCCTTCGGCTGGTGTGGCCAGTACCGAGTAGTTGTGGTGGTAGCGCTCGCAGAACTCGTTAGCACGGTCGCGCATGTAAGTAACAATCTTCACACCCAGCGCCTGTGCCTCTTCGCTCTCGCCGTGATGCTTGCCAATCAGGGCTACCAAGCACTCAGCCAGTCCGATAAAGCCGATACCCAGTGTACCCTGGTTAATCACGCTCTCAATGCTGTCCATAGGCTTCAGCTTGTCGGCGCCAATCCACAGGCACTGCATCAGCAGGGGGAACTGCTTGGCAAAGGCTGTCTTCTGGAACTGGAAGCGGTCGTCCAACTGCTTGGCAGTAATCTCCAGCATCTGATCCAGCTTGGCAAAGAACATGTCGATACGCTTCTGCTCGTCCTGCTCCTCGCGGCACTCCAGGGCCAGCTTTACAATGTTGATAGTCGAGAAGCTCAGGTTACCACGACCGATACTGGTCTTAGGTCCGAATCGGTTCTCGAACACACGTGTGCGGCATCCCATCGTAGCCACTTCGTGCACAAAGCGCTTAGGATCGTCGGCACGCCACTCGCTGTCCTGGTTAAAGCTGGCATCCAGATTCAGGAAGTTAGGGAAGAATCGGCGGGCTGTAACCTTACATGCCAACTGATACAGATCGAAGTTGCGATCCTCGGGCAGGTAGTTCACGCCGCGCTTCTTTTTCCAGATCTGAATGGGGAAGATAGCTGTTTCGCCGTTACCCACACCCTCGTAGGTGCTCAGCAGTATCTCGCGCATCACGCAACGGCCCTCGGCACTGGTGTCGGTACCGTAGTTGATACTCGAGAACACCACCTGGTTACCACCACGCGAGTGGATTGTGTTCATATTGTGGATAAATGCCTCCATGGCCTGATGTACACGGGCCACCGTTTTGTTGATGGCATGCTGACGGGCACGATCTCTACCCTCCAGGCCATCCAGAGGGGCCTTGAGATAGTCCATCAAAGGCTCGTCGTACAAGTCCTGTAAGCTCTCGCCATACAGGTCTTCGAGTGCTTTCAGCTCCTCGATATAGCTCAGGCGCACGAATGGTGCCAGATAAAAGTCGAAGGCAGGAATAGCCTGTCCGCCGTGCATCTCGTTCTGAGCGCACTCCAACGAGATACAAGCCAGTACGCTGGCCGTCTCGATACGCTTGGCAGCACGCGAGGCACCATGTCCGGCAGTAAAACCGTTCTGCAGGATGTTGTCCAATGGGTGCTGCACGCAAGTAAGACTCTTGGTAGGATAGTAATCCTTATCGTGAATGTGCAGATAGTTATGCTCAACGGCGTTGCGACTCTCCTCGCTCAGCAGATAGTCGTCTACGAATGGCTTGGTAGTCTCGCTGGCAAACTTCATCATCATGCCCGCAGGTGTATCGGCGTTCATGTTGGCGTTTTCGCGCGTCACATCGTTATTCTTAATGTTCACGATATCCAGGAACACCTCGCGTGTCTTGGCCTTACGGGCAATCGAGCGCTGGTTGCGGTAGGCAATGTACTTCTGAGCCACGTCCTTACGACTCGACTTCATCAGCTCCATCTCCACCAAGTCCTGAATCTCCTCTACCGTCATCTGACTCTCGCCACGCTGGGCAATACGGTCGGTAATCTGGTACAGCAGTCGTTCGTCCTCGCCTTTGTCAGTATGTAACATGGCCTTACGTATGGCGGCCATCACTTTCTGTTCGTTAAATCCCACTATGCGCCCATCGCGCTTCTTTACAGTTTGTATCATGAGGTTTCTAATTATTTATGATTAATTCTTCAATGTCTCGTTAAACGCCAGTGCGTACATCTTTATCTGCTTAACCATAGCCAGCAGTCCGTTGCTGCGGGTAGGCGACAGATGCTCTTTCAGTCCTATCTGCTCAATAAAATACAGGTCGGCATCCAGAATCTCCTGTGGCGTGTGGTCGCTCAGCACGCGTATCAACAGGGCCACGATACCCTTTACAATCAAGGCATCGCTCTCAGCGCTGAAGTGAATGTTACCATCCACCAGGTCGGCCTGCAACCATACACGACTCTGACAGCCGTCAATCAGGTTCTGTTCTGTTTTATACTTATCGTCCAGCGGCTCCTGCTCATTACCTAAGTCGATGAGTAGCTGATACTTATCCATCCAGTCGTCGAAACCACTGAACTCGTCGATAATCTCGTCTTGTATTTCGTTTATTGTCATAGCTTATATAATTTGCCTGCAAAGTTACTAAATTTCCCCTATCCCACCAAACATCTCCCGTATTAAATATGGTTAATATTTTGCCCCCATTTTTGTTATGTATTGATAAACAGAATCTTGCCCCGATTCCCTTTAGGCTTCACTGCAAAGAGAGGCAAAAAAACAGCTTCGTTTTCAATCAATCGAAAATTTGATTGATTAACTTTCGAGCCACAGAACACATCGCATGCTACACGCTACAGTGCTACAGTTAGAAATCAAGTCGGCACCAAACCCAAACCAAATACCTATATTTATATAATATATAATATAGACGTTAGTAGTATGTGTGCAATGGCTCGAAAACTAACTGTAGCACTGTAGCGCGTAGCAGGCTGAAAATTTGCGAGTATTAATAGTAGCAATTGCTACCATTAATAGTAACAACCGCAACTATTAATAAAAAAGTACTGCCCCAAACAAAAACGTTCAAGGTTGTGCTTTAAATATATCCAATACTATCGCAAGGCGCGACAGTTGTGAAAGCAGTGGCTTTGCGACTGGAGCACGGCGGGGCGATGGGCAATCATCTGGTAGATGGTGCCCCAATCGGGCAGTGGGCACAGACCGCTATCGTCGATAAACACATCTACATTCAGCTTGCGTGAGTAGGTGGGATTGCCGGCGGGCGTTTCCTCGGGGTAGTTACTGTTAACAGCATAGAACTCTAAACCGCGCTGGCGACACCACTCTACGGCCTCCTGGAGCAAACGGCCCTCGCGACAGGTCCATAGTATTAACTGATGGTGGTCGCGGGCAAGCAACTTAAGGGTCTCGATGGCAAAGGGTTTCTCGTTGCCAATGTAAGGGTAACGGTTCTCAACGATGGTACCGTCGAAATCAACTGCAATAATCATCTCTTTATACTTTTATCGTTATTATTTCCGTAGTGCGAGTAGGCATAACGCCCGTAGCGACCATAAAAGCCGTAGCCATAGTAGAAGCCGTGCTTGCGCTTCGACATGTCGATACTGGAGGCGGCATCATCGTCATCATCGTAGAGTAAGCGTTCTTCAAAATCGGCTCCACTCAGTTTCTTGTCATATGTCATAAAAAAATCTTCAGTACTTAGTAAGTTCAGGGCATTGTTCTGTGTTGTTATCCTATCATGTCCAGCCCGTTTAATTTTTCCTTTTGGGCTGCAAAGGTACTGAATATCAGGGAGAAATAGACAAGAAAAAAGGAGAAATCGACGATTAGTGTAATTTAACACTCAACCTCGTCGATTTCTCATATCAATCAAAACTCACTTAAACTTTACTGCATGCGCAGGCACATCATGGTAAGATCGTCGTTCGGATCGGCGCCGTCGCGGTGGCGCTGAACCTCGTTATAAAGGGTTTCAACTACCTGCTGGGCGCTCTCGAAATGGGTGTTGCGCAGGATAGATAGCAGCTGGTCGTCGCCAAACTGCTCGTGCTCGCGGTTCTCGGCCTCGTTCAGTCCGTCGGTATAAAGGAACAGCGCACGTCCCTTAATGGTATCAATCTCCTCGCCCTGGAACTCCAAACCCGGCAGCACACCGATGGGGAAGTTGGGCAGCATCTGCAGGAACTCACCATGGTGCTCGCCACCACCTATCACAGGCGGGTTATGACCGGCATTACAGAACTTGAGGTGACCCGACTGCAGATTAACCATGCCCACAAACATGGTTACAAACATGTTGGTGGGGTTCTCGTCGCCCGACAGGGCCTCGTTCATGTGGGTACAGATATCGGCAGGTGCCATCTGCTGGTTGGCCAGCGTACGGAACAGGCGGGTTACCTGCGCCATAAACAGCGAGGCTGGCACACCCTTACCACTCACATCGCCCACGCAGAAGTACAGGTTATCGCCCTTGAGCAGATAGCCGTAAAGGTCGCCACCAACCTCCTTGGCGGGTGTCATTGAGGCATGCATATCCAGTCCCTCGCGGTTGGGGAACACACTGGGCAGCATGCTCATCTGTATGTTGCTGGCCACGTTAAGCTCACTCTCGATAGACGCTTTCTGGGCGGTGGTAAGCTTCAGCTCGTCGATATACCTTACCAGTGATTGCTGCATGTAACCGAACGAGTGACTGAGCTGACCAATCTCGTCGGTACGCTCAAAGTCGGGCAGTTCGGCATCAAAATTACCCGAGGCGATGGTCTCGGCCTCGCGTGCCAGGCGGTGCAAAGGCTTGAGCTCGCGCGTAATTACATTAATAAATACGCACAACATAACCAACAAGCCAACAAACACAATACCCATCACGGTGTGGCGCAGGCGGTTAAAGCCGCCAAAAATGTCGCTCTCGGGGCACACAATGGCCATAGAGCAGCCCGTTTTGCCCAGCGGCTTGTAGAACACGTAGCTATCCTTGCCATCTATCACCATGCGGCGCATACCCTCTTCGCCACGCTGCATGGCATGGCCCAGGGCTGTCAGAGCCGTGTCGGGCTCCAGCATGGTCTGCGTAAAAATAGTCTGTCGGGTAATCTTGGTACTGTCGGGATGCACAAAGTACGTACCGCCACGACCTATCATAATACTGTAAGAGTTAGGATAGGGTTTTACTGCCGAGATGGTTTGCGACAACCAGTTGATAGACAAACTGGTGTTGATAACGCCAATTACCGCGCCCTGCTTGTTTTTGATGGCCTGACAGTAGGTGGTAACCATCTCGTAAGTATTGGTGGGCGCATCAAGATCCATGTAAGGATCGGTCCAGCAGGGGTGCCCCAGCAACGTGGGCATCAGGTACCAGTCCATAAAAAAGTACTGGTAGTTATCGCTACCGCCCTGCAGGGTACGAATACTGTCGCCCTCGTATTTTGAGTAGGCCGAGAAATAACGGCCATACTCCTTGAAATAGTAAGGCTCGAAGGCGATTGAGCACGAGTAGAAATCGGGATTATTACGCAGCGTACCCTCGCTATACACAAACATCGAGTCGGCCACGTTAGGATGGCGCTGCACCAGCCACACGGTCATGTTAGTGGCCACCTCAACACGGTTCAGGATACCCTCTACCTGCAGCGATGTACGATCAAGAATGGTGGTGGCACGATGGATGGCCTCCTGGCGCACTGCCTCGCGCGACTGATAGAACAGGAACCCGAGGGCAGCCACAAAGATAACGGCGGCAAACATTACCACCCACAAACTAACCCTGATGGATAGCTTACGACGTATATATGCAATTACTTCATTCATAACGGTCAACTATCATTTTGCTATTAACTCCTGGTATGTTACCTCGCGATCAAGCATGCGGTTCTGTACCATCAGGTGGCTGGCGCGTTTTACCATATCGGGGCGCAAACGGAACTCGCGCTTCTTCGACTCGCGATCCACCTGCAGTCGCAACACCTCCTTCAGCATCAGCTGCTGCATCACACGGTTGGTACCAATCTTCTCCCTGTCCACATACTTCATCACGATATCAAGCGCTTCGTCGGGGTGCTTAGCCACATACTCCCACCCTTTCTTGCTGGCCTGGGCAAAGCGCATGGCCTTGTCGCGGTGCTTCTCGTAGTAGCTGCGCGCCATGTACACACCATCCTCCTGCACGTTGTAGCCGTGGTCGCAAAATCGGTACACGTTCTTATCGGTTACGGTAATACCTGCTTGCACCAGCTGGTAGTACTCGTTGTAGCTCATGGCCAGCGTAGCATCCAGAGCCCCCGCCACAAACAGATTCACGTTCTGGGCAAAACGCACAAACTCGTAGTTCAGGTGATCCATGATACTCATGCAGATGGCCAGCTGACCGAAGCCCACACTCCAGATACCCACGCGGGCGCCCTTTTGCTTGAGCGGGTCCTCGTTACGGGCCGATACAATCACCATGGCGTTGTTCATGGATGTTTGCAGAATGTTTACCAGTGGTACGCCGCCATCCACTATCTCCAAGGCCTGGCACAATTGCAACGTGGTGGCCTGGCACCGGTTCTGCTGCAATCGGGCCATGGCGGGCTGCGTGGGCGTGGGGTGCTCAATACGCACCTTTACACCGGCCTCGCGGTAAAAGCCCTTGGCCTCGGCCACATAATAGCCGGCAAACTGCGCCTGCGCCGTCCACTGGGGGGTAAACACAATGGTTTCGTCCTGTGCCGCCATTGTAAACGGTACCATACTAAAGCATAGGGTTAGGATGACCGTAAGCATCCGACGTTTCGTATCCATGACAGTATCAACAATATAGTTTTAAGAGGTTTCTGCGGTGGCAAAGATAGTGTTTTTTCCGTAAACATCCAAACGTTTCTGTAAACTTTTTGGTTTTCGGGCTTCTTAAGAAAATATAAATCGGGCGATTGGCTGAAAAATAAGCCCATTTGGTTGAAGAGATTTGTATAGTTCAACCTTTCGGCATACCTTTGCACCAGAAAAAGTGATCAATAGTACATATAATTAATGGTAATGAGTTAGTTTTTTCATACATTTATAGTTTTTGTTAGTATAATGATTAGTAATTGGTTAGTAAGTTAGACAAATTAGGGGCGCAGTGATGCGCCCCTAATTTATTGTTATTCAGCAGGTTCAACCTGTTCGAGTTTAAACAGCTTATCGCTCTGACGTACCTTGCCTGTTACGGCTATCGATACGCGGGTGCCCTTCTCGGCAACCTCAACCGGACCGTTATCGCCGTGAATCTCTTCGGCCGTTACATACATCACACCGGTGGTAGGACCGGTAATCAGCATCTTGTCGCCTACCTTAAAGGTGTTTGCCTCAACCGTAAACTCAGCCACACCCAGGTTCGAGAAGTATTTCACGCCCTTACCAATGTAAACCTTGCGCTCGGTGGCGTTACTACCATAGTGTTTGTTCCACTCGCCCATGGTCTGACCCTGATAGTAGCCATCCCAGAAACCGCGGTTAAACACAGTAGCCAGACGGGCATCCCACTCGTCCTTCTTCTCCTCGGTAAACGTACCATCCAGCACAGCCTTAATGGCCTCCTTGTAGGCAGTAACCACGGTGTAAACATATTCGGGACCACGGGCACGACCCTCGATCTTAAATACACGCACGCCGCTCTTCATCATACGGTCGATAAAGCGTACGGTCTTCAGATCCTTCGGACTCATAATATATTTATTGTCGATATCCAGCTGGTAGCCAGTCTCGTTGTCGGTAGCGGTGTACGAACGGCGACAAATCTGAATGCACTCGCCGCGGTTGGCACTGCGGTTAGCAGCATGCAAACTCATGTAGCACTTACCGCTAATGGCCATGCACAGGGCACCATGACAGAACATCTCGATACGTATCTGCTTGCCACTGGGACCGCAGATGTGCTCCTCCTCAACCTGACGGAAAATCTCGGCCACCTGGTCCATGTTCAGCTCGCGGGCCAGCACTACCACGTCGGCAAACTGGGCGTAGAACTTCAGGGCCTCGATATTAGAGATGTTAAGCTGGGTTGAGAGGTGAACCTCCTGACCCACCTTGCGGCAGTAGGTCATTACAGCCACATCGCTGGCAATCACAGCCGAAATGCCTGCCTGCTTGGCGGCATCGATAATCTCGTGCATCAAGGGGATATCCTCGCCATAGATGATGGTATTAACTGTAAGGTAGCTCTTAATGCCATGTTCATCGCAGGTCTGGGCAATCTCGCGCAGATCGTCGATGGTAAAAGTAGTTGCCGAATGGGCACGCATGTTCAACTTCTCGATGCCGAAGTAAATACTGTCGGCACCAGCCTGTATTGCAGCTGCAAGGCTCTCGCGCGAGCCCACAGGTGCCATTATTTCGTAATCTTGTATCATATCCTTAATTTTTTACTCCATGGGGAAGAGACCGTACAGCTTCTGGTCGATAAGTTCGCAAACCTTCTGGAAGTCCTCTGGACGATCGCCAAACTTACAGGTATCACCATTCACAATAATCAGCGGACCTTTGTAGGTAGCAATCCAGTCCTCGTAACGTTTCTCCAATCCCTGCAGGTAATCCAGGCGCATGGTCTGCTCGTACTCACGTCCGCGCTTGGCAATCTGCTCTACCAGCGTAGGTATGCTCGAACGGATATAAATCATCAGGTCGGGCAGTTTCACGAGCGACATCATCAGGTCGAACAGGTCGGTATAGTTAGCAAAGTCGCGATCGCTCATCATTCCCTGATCGTGCAGGTTGGGCGCAAAAATGCGAGCGTCCTCAAAAATGGTACGATCCTGGATCAGGGTATCCTTACTCTGCGAAATCTCAACCACCTCCTTGAAACGTTTGTTCAGGAAATAGATCTGAAGATTAAACGACCAACGAGGCATATCGGCATAGAAATCAGCCAGATACGGGTTATTATCAACTGGTTCGAAACGGGGAATCCAGTTGTAACGATGTGCCAACAACTTAGTAAGCGTGGTCTTGCCACTACCAATGTTTCCTGCTACTGCAATATGCATACTATCTTTACGTTAAAGATTAAATATTAAACATTAAAACAGTCCAAAGAGAGTTGCATCGATTTTGTCGATGATGCCAGAGAGGTCCTTAGGAATGTTAAGGAAGTCGAGATTGTCTTTCTCGATAGTAATCACACGGCCGGGGTATTTGTTCTTAATGAAATCGTCGTAACGACGGTTCAGGTTCTGCAGATACTCCAGCTGTATGCTCTGTTCGTAGTCGCGGCCACGCTTCTGGATATTGCTAACCAGATGGGGCACCGAAGCACGCAGATAAATCATCAGGTCGGGTACTTTCACCACCGTCATCATCTGCTCAAACAGTTCCATGTAAGTCTCGTAGTCGCGCTCGCTCAGGTTACCCATATCGCGGTTATTCTCCATAAACACATACACACCCTCGTAGATGGTACGGTCCTGAATAATAGTGTGATCAGCCTGAGCAATCGTAATCAGATCGCGGAAGCGTTCCTTCAGGAAATACACCTCCATATTAAACGACCAACGGTGAATATCGCGGTAGTAATCCTCGAGATACGGGTTATGCTCTACGGCCTCGAACCTCGGTTCCCAGCCATAGTGTTTGGCCAGGAGCTTGGTGAGCGTAGACTTGCCACTACCTATATTTCCTGCTACTGCGATATGCATACTTAATTGAATTGGGCTGCAAAGATACTACTTTTTCGGCACGTATTATGGATTTTATCGATTTTTTTTCGTTCGGCCATATATTTTTCATGTTAATTCGCAGAATTCGCTCCAAAATATATTATCTTTGCAGCATGAAACTTAAAACCGTGATGGCATGTGCAGTTGCTTTGGTGATGCTGATGGGAAGTTGTGCCCACCAGCCAAGTGTCTATACCCCTGGGGGCAAGCACTTTACCAACGAAGTACTGAACCGCATGACCCCCATTAAGGACCAGGGCGAAAGCCAGACTTGCTGGATTTACGCCATGCTGGCCGCCATTGAGACCGAGCACCTGAGCTGGGGCGACTCGGTAAATCTTTCACCCTACTATATCGAGAAGATGATTGAGCAGGAGAAGGCCTGTCCCGCCACCAAGCGTGGCGAGCCCACCACCCTTATCAGCATGATTGAGAAATACGGCATATGCGGCTACGACGCCATGCGCAAGATTACAACGCCCGCCCCCCAGTGGGTGTTTATGCTGGGCGCACAGTACACCCCGCAGGAGTTTGCCCGCAGCGTGTGCAAGCCTGGCGAGTACATTGCCCTAACCAGCAACAGCCATCAGCCCTATAACGAGGAGGCCGAGCTGGAGGTGCCCGACAACTGGACCCACGAGCGCTATCTGAACATACCGATGGACTCGCTGCTGGCTAAGACCGAGCGTGCCGTGCGTAACCACCACGGAGTGTGCTGGGAAGACGAGAACCACGCCATGGCCATCGTAGGACTGGCCCACGACGAGGATGGCGAGCGCTACTTTATCATGAAGAACTCGTGGGGCGACCAAGGTCCGTACGGCGGACTGGAATACTATCCCATGGCACGTTTCTGCCAGGAAACCGTAGCCGTAGAGATGACTAACCAAGCATATCAGAACTAACTTATATCAATAAATATGATTTATAACGAAATCGGGAAAACAGGTATGAAGGTATCGAACTTAGGTTTTGGTGCCTCATCGCTGGGCGGCGTGTTCCATAGCATCCGCGAAGAAGAGGGAATAGAGGCTGTACACACAGCCGTTGACAATGGTATCAACTTTATCGACGTGTCGCCCTACTATGGTCACCTGAAGGCCGAAACCGTACTGGGCAAGGCGCTGAAGGAGATTCCACACAGTAAGTATTTCATATCTACCAAAGTGGGCCGCTACGGACATAACGGCGTGAACACCTGGGACTACAGCGCCAAGCGCGCTCAGGAGAGCGTTTACGAGAGTATGGAGCGCCTGAACGTGGATTACATCGACCTGATTAATGTACACGACATTGAGTTCCAGGGCGACATGGAAGGCGGCCTGCAACTGATTGTTGACGAGACCCTGCCTGCACTGGTAGAACTTCGCGAAAAAGGTATTGTAAAGCACGTGGGTATTACCGACCTGCAGCCCGAGAACCTGAAGTGGGTGGTAGAGCATGCCCCCGAGGGTACGGTAGAGAGTATTCTGAACTTCTGCCACTACTCGCTGAACGACACCCTGCTGGCCGATTACCTGGGATTTTTTGAGCAGCACAACGTAGGTGTTATCAACGCCTCGCCATTCTCAATGGGCCTGCTGTCGCAACGTGGCGCCCCCGCATGGCACCCAGCTGGCAAGGATTTGCAGGAGGCTTGTGCCAAGGCTGCCAAGTACTGCGAAGAGCAGGGCTATCCTATCGACAAGCTGGCCATCCAGTTCTCAACCAGTCTGAATCCACGCATCGCTACTACCCTGTTCAGCAGCGCCAATCCCAAGAATGTACTCAAGAACATACAGTACGTTAACGAACCTATGGATGAGCAGTTGGTAAAGAAGGTACAGGAGATTATCGGCGACCAAATGTTTGTAAGATGGAAAAACTCATAATTGATGCCCACAGTCATCTGTGGCTGAATCAGGACACGGTGGTTAACAACCAGCGTATCTGCCAGTTAGAGCCCAACCGCAGTCGCTCGCTGTTTTTCGGCGAGGAGCGACAGATGCTGCCGCCATTTATGACCGACGGACAGAATACGGCCGAGCGCTTTCTGAGTAACATGGACTACGCCCAGGTGGCAGCCGCCGTGGTTACGCAGGAGTTTATCGACGGCATACAAAATAGCTACCTGCTACAGGTAGAGAGCCGCTACCCCAACCGTTTCTTTACCTTCGGCATGCTGGATTACCGCAATCCCGACTTTATGCAAGCAGCTCCAGGCGTGGTAGAGGCCTTTAAAGGCATCAAGATACCCGCTGCCCGATTACCCCAGCAGTTCCTAACCGATGCAATGTTGCAGTTGTTGCAGTTGATGGAGAAGCAGGGTAAGATATTAGGCATTGAGCTACAGGACGGCGACGCACAGGTAGGACAGATGGAAGAGCTGATACAGGAGTGCCCCAACCTGAAAATAGCCATCGGCCATTTCGGCATGGTAACACGCGAGGGTTGGATGAGTCAGATTAGCCTGGCACGCCACAAGAACGTATACGTGGAAAGCGGTGGTATTACCTGGCTGTTTAACGACGAGTTCTACCCCTTCCCATCGGCCATCCGCGCCATTAAGCAGGCTGCCGACGAGGTGGGCATGGACAAGTTGATGTGGGGTAGCGATTATCCCCGCACCATCACCGCCATCACCTACAAGATGAGTTACGACTTTGTAGAAAAATCGGCCGACCTAACCGCCGATGAGAAGCGTATGTTCCTAGGCCAGAACGCCAAGCAGTTCTTCGGCTTCGGCGAGCTGCCCGAGCTCCCTTACATCAAAAACATGAGCGAATAGTATAATAGTAAATAGTGAAATAGTCAAATAATCCAATGAAAGCAATACAGATTCCTGGCGAGCGCCAGATGGAAATAGTAAACATTCCCGAGCAGGAAATGAAGCCCAACGAGGTGCTGCTGCGCCTCAAGTATGTAGGTTTTTGTGGTTCCGACCTGAGCACATGGCTGGGTAAGAACCCCATGGTAAAAATGCCCGTTATACCTGGCCACGAGGTGGGTGCCGTGATTGAAAAGGTGGGTGCCGACGTGCCCGAACACCTGAAGCCCGGCATGGTAGTAACCTGCAACCCCTACACTAACTGCGGTAAGTGCGCCTCGTGCCGTAACCAGCGCGTAAACGCCTGCCAGCATAACGAGACTCTGGGTGTACAGCGTAACGGTGCCATGCGCGAGTTCATCGCCCTGCCTTGGGAGAAGGTGATTCCCGCCGGTAATCTCGATCCCCGCACCTGCGCCCTCATCGAGCCTATGAGCGTTGGTTTCCACGCTGTGAACCGTGCACAGGTAACTGATATCGACACCGTAGTGGTGATTGGTTGCGGTATGGTTGGTATGGGTGCCATCGTACGTTCGGCCCTGCGCGGTGCTATCGTAATTGCTGCCGATATCGACGACGAGAAGCTGGCACTGGCCAAAGAAATGGGGGCCACTTACGCCATCAACACCAAGACCGAGGATGTACATGCTCGACTGTTGGAGTTAACCGAGGGTTTCGGTCCAGACGTGATTATCGAGGCTGTGGGCTGCGCACCTACCTATCAGATGGCTGTAAACGAGGTGGCCTTCACTGGTCGCGTGGTTTGCATCGGCTATGCCAAGACCGACGTATC
>JAEEGJ010007247.1_pt1 | contig 32083 bp, 32 predicted proteins | sample 8958761 | NCBI WGS metagenome assembly JAEEGJ01 (sample SAMN16246546, study PRJNA631951) | gut metagenome | biome: gut microbiome; feature: rumen; material: RS-attached | host: Bos | place: Iran: Karaj | collected 2018-10
GAGACCATCGACCAGATAATAATGCTTTATGGCAGCAAGTCGCAGAACTTCCTGATATTCCAAACGCACTCTGAACTGCCGTGGTGTGAGAAACGCGAAGGGTTACTGCCTTACGAAAAATCACAGATACCAATGTCGCTCGACACAATGCACAAATACTATCTGGAACGCTACCAACGGAACCATGCCACCAATTAGCCTCGATGATAGGGATGCCTTTGAAGACGTCCGTCCAAAAGCAAACATTAGGACGCAAATCTCCAATGCAGATATTTTTGATTCAAAGCAGGTGCGCATTGCTATCCGTTACGACTTTTTGAAACTTGCCGCCAAAACCAAATACTGCTTTTTAGAACAGGCTTTTGAAAACGACGAGGCCAATTTGTATTTCAAACGTATGGCCGACTTCGCTGGCAAAACTATCGATGAACTTGAAAACGGTGATTATTTCCGTCAAAAACTTCATTTCCGTCGCAACGCAATCCGCGGTAATCTGAAGCAACTTTTTGATTGTATCGACCCTCAAATTTGCATTGGCAACCCCGCCATTTATCATTTTGCCCTGTCCGACACAAAAAAAGATTTTGCCGACAGAACGACCAACCGCCGAAACGCGCGTGTCTATTTTATGCTGGGAATGAACGGTGAGGTTTTTATGTTGTTTTTCGACCCTTACCACGAAATCAACCCGTAGCCACAAAAAAACGCCGCTTAAACCAGGTTTAAACAGCGTTTGATTATCATTTTCGCGGGTTCACGAAAATGGTCAGATTCTCATTCCCTCTTCCACCTCCATTGCCGACCTGTCGACGAACCATTTGTAGCGGAGCTGGTAAGCGCGGTCCACTTCGAGAAGGCGCTCCGCCATCTGCACCGAGTGGGTGACGCTGGCGTGGTCGAGTGCGAAAATGCGGCCTATGGCGGTGGTGGTGAGGCGTGTGCGCTGCCGCAGAATGTAAATGCACAACTGGCGCAACTCGCACACCTCGCGGCGGCGGGTGCGTGCCCTCAAATTGTCAATGCCGAACACGTGCTCCGCTGTCACAATCAGCGCCTGCGCGTAGTCCTCGTCGAACTCGCGGCGGTGTTCTATGCCTGGCATCACCCAATAGTTCAGAATCTCCATTGTCAGTTAGGATTTAGAAGTTAGGATTTAGGATTTAGGATTTAGAAATTTACAGGCTGTGTGTGTTTGTCAACATTGCCGCAACACCGTGTCGTGTGCTGGATTCTGCGGGTTTGGCCACTTGCCAACGTCACGTATTGATTGCGTCGGCCTGCTGTCGATTTGCGATTGTTGCCGCGCGATTTGCGGCCTGCCTGAAAGATTGCCCATCGGCGCTCTCTTCTATTTGGTTTTCTCTTTGGTTCACTCATAACTTATAACTTTTTAACTTAAAACTTGTAACTTCTGTTCAGTTCGTCGGCCTTTGCCCGCGCCTGCTCGTAGGTGCAGTAGCTGTAGTCGGTTGGCGAGGCGCTCCATCCGCCGTCGTGAACGTTGTCGGTCTTGTAGACCACAAACAATCGGAACCGACGGCAGACGTGGAACGGTCGGCGAAGGCGCCAGTTGACGTCAGGCATTGCCATCCTCCTTTTTTGGTTCCACATAGAAGGTCTCGTCCTGTGTGACGGCAATGCCGCACTTGGCCATCTGCTCCATCATTCCCTCGGTGTCGCGCTCGGCCAGCATCTTGTCCTTCGCAATCTCCTCGGTGGTGCGCACAAAGGCTGGCAGATAGTCCTTCACCAACTGAAGGGCGGCCGCCCAAGTGAAGCCTTTCAGGGTTTTCAACTTCGGTGTTCCTGTGCGGAATCCGATTGTGCCGTGTGTCATATCAAGCGACTTCTTTCGGCTGAAGAGTTCTGCCTGGTTCTCCACGGCGTAGGCTTGCAGAGTGTCGAATGCCTGGTCGCGCTCATCAGATAGCCGCGTCAGTTCGTCGGCTTTCTTCTCGCGCAACTTCGCAATCTGAAGCTCAATCTCCGCATTGATTTTGTTGATACTTGCGTCTGCTTTGGCGTAAGCCGCAAACGCCTCGTTGGCCTGCTCGGCCGTAATGCCCGTAATCAGGGTCTTTTTCTGACGTGTTGCCATAATTGTTAATTTTTAATTGTTAATTGACTTAAGTCTGTTGTCTGTTGTCTTTTTCAATGGTGTTTGAATCCGTTGCCGTTGGCCACTATTTGGCACAGCGGGCGTTTCTCAATTGCGGCGCGGCTGCGCACCAGGTCGCGGTTGGCGTCGTTGGCCATTGCGGTGGCATAATCGATTTTCATTTGCAGAACCGAATACTGCCGTGCCAGTTCCTGATACATTGCTGGTGTGGCGGCGCTGGCCATCAGTTTCAGAAGGTGCTCCTGCTCGCGCTGCATTGCTGCAATTGTTTCGGGAACGGGGCGCGGCGCGGGCGTTGTGCGCTGGGCGCGTTGCTTGAATCCGTTGGCGCGGCGCATATCGGCAATAGTGTGCGAGCCGACGTGCAGCGTGCGCGCAATTTCTCTCGTGTTCACGCCGCGACTCATCATTTCAAGAACGGCAGCCTTTGTCTCGTCGCTTGTGGGCTGTTTGCCTGGGCGGCGGCGGTGGGCGTTGGTTGAGCCGCACGGCCGTGCGTTTCTACGGGCGGCTGACCAGCGTTGACATTCTCGTTTGGTTTTCGGTGTTTCCATTTCTTTACTGTTTAATTGGTTTTTCGGACGCGGCACGCCACGTCCCTACATTTTCAACTGTCCATTGTCTGGCAATTCCTCACGCGCCCACTCTTCGGGGGTGAGAGCCGAAACCACGGCGTGTTTCTCCACCCTGACCAGCAGGCGGCCTGTTCCGCCGCAGGTGCTGCAGGGGCGGCGAACCTCCTCGCAGCTCCATCCGTGGCCGTAGTCGTAGCCGCGGCGCACATACTCGCCCGTGCCGTTGCAGCACTTGCACAGCGTGGCGTACTTGTACTTGTGATTGTTGTCTTTTACTGTCTCCATAGCAATTTTTGATTTAGGATTTAGGATTTAGGATTCAGACGGACGCGATAAATCGCATCCCTACTTGGCGCAATGGTTTTCGCGGTTCCACTCTTTGTCGCGGCCTGTGCGGCGCAGCCATTCCTGCCACCAGGCGTCAATCCGCATAAAAACCACGCACAGCATTATCGGCAGAACCACTGCCATCGACATTACTACATATTCGCCTATTGTTTCCATAGCATTTTTGATTTAGGATTTTTGATTCTCAATTGTCAATTCATCACCGCCATTGCGGCTGTCAGGTCGGCGTCCATCTGCTTCACTTCCTTCATATCGCGGTTGCGCTGGCAGAAGGCGTTGTAAAGGCTGCGCAGACGGTCGGCGGGAATATGGTTGAAGCACTGGGCGTTGGGCATACCCGCGGCGCGGCAGGCGGTGGCCTTAATGCGGTCGGGGGTTGGCTCGTAGTTCTTTGCCTTCAGGTAGGCCGCAATGGCCGCCATCAGACGCTTGCGCCATACATCGGCGGTGGTGTCGGTGCTGCTCTGGTTGGCCTTCAGGCGCTGAATCAGTTCAGTGGCTTCGGTGCTACTCAACTCGCTGGTGTGAGTGGTGCGGCCTGTGCTGAACTGAAAGGCGAGGTCGGCGCGCAGTTCGTCGTCAATGCCTTGCTTTGTGCACATCGCCATTATCATTTTCCGTTGATTGTCAGTTAACTTTCTCATCTTTTTAGGCATTAGGTGTTAGGCATTAGAGGTTTTCCAAATTGTAGCGGTCGGCCAGTTCGGCGTTGATTACAAAGGGCTCGCCGCCGCCGTTCACAAAGCCTGCGCGGGCGTTGGCGTAGGCGGTGAAGCCAACCACGGTGATTTTCACGTTGGCCTGTTGCTTTATGTAGTCGCCAGCGGGTGTCTCAATCTGTCCGCCGCTGCCCTCTTTCTCGTGGCAGACGAACACGATTAAACGGTTCTGCAAGCGCTTTGCAAGGGCGTTGAAATCGCGTTGCAGGAATCCGCGCACGCGGTTGTAGTGCAGGGCGGTGAGTGTGTCAACTATCAGCACATCGTAGTGGCCGCGGGTGCGCTCCATATCGTTCAGAACCTCGTCGAACGCTTCGGGCTCGTTGCCGTAGAACTTTATGCCGCGCGAGTCGAGGCCAGCACGGCGCACAGCGGCCTGAAAGCCGTAGTCGCCGCACTGTTCAATGCTCCAGAAGATAACCCGCTCGCCCAAGCCTTGCAGATACTTTGCCAGCATCAGCGCGAAGGTTGTCTTGCCGCTGCCGCTCCGTCCCTGAATGGTCCACACGCCCACCTCCGACGGTGTGCCGAACGTTGCCCGCCACGCTCCGCCGAAATCAAACAGCGAGTGTTTCTGCGATAGGATATTATTGATTGTCAGCCCTGCCATCGTAATTGTCAATTTTCAATTTTCAATTCCTCACGCCGCTTGCCTGTTCAGTTTCTTCACCTCGATAGCCACACGGCGCAGGTGGCCGTCGGCGCCAGCAATCATCTGACGAATGTCGGCTCCTTCGGGCGCGTTCGCCTTAATCACCAGCGCAGCCTGTGTGGCGTGGAATGCCTCGCGCTCCTTCACGGTTTCGGGCACAATCTTCTTTGTGTTCGCGCCAAGGCGGTCGAAAATCTCCGCAAAGCCCACGCGCTTGTTCACAATGCCGCGGCGCAGTTTCTCGCGCAGTCCGTCGGCACCCATCATATACCAGCCGCAGTAGCCTTCGGTGGCGTTCCAGAGGGCTTTCAGTTCCAGAAATGCCTCGTAGTGAAGGTCGCCGCCCTCGTCGAGAATCACCAGCGGCTCCGCCAGCACGTTCTTCAGCGTGTAAACCAGGTCGGCCTCCACGTCTTTCAGCCGCGCGGTGTAGTCAAGGCCGAGCATCTGACTCATATAGCGGATTAGTTGCGACTTGCTCTTGTAGATTGAGCAATCCACATAGATTACATCCTTTGTGCGGCGGGCATAATCGACAGCCGCGAAGGTTTTGCCAATGCCAGCCTCGTCGCAGAGCACCTGTCCGCAGTGGTTTGTCTGGCAGAACTCCAACTGTGTCTGCACGTAGAGGAAGACAGGCGTTTTGGCAGCCTTCCACTCGCCCGCGCCCGTGAGTTCCACGCCCAACTGGCGGGCAATCGAAATCCATTTTGAGTCGTTGAGAACCTTTTCGGTCTCGCCCTTCTTGATTCGGTTGTAAACACTGGCACCAATGCCGATTTTCACCGAGTGCTGTGCCTCGCTTCCCGCGAAGTTCCTGAAGTCGGCCGCTATCGCCGCCGCAATCTTCTGTTTCTGTTCTGTAGAAATCATTGTTCTGTTAATTAGGTTATTACATAAAATTTATAACTGTGTGATAGCCAAGTCAGCCCAATCGCTGGCCGTCATATCATTGAAATCGTAATCGACATCAGCCTTTTCAGCCTCCGCAACCTGTTCAACCGCATCGACCACCTCCACAGGCGCAGCCATCGCCGCGTCAATGGTGACGGCTGGCACAACCTTCAGGCGCTCCAACTTCGCCGCCTTGCCGTCTTTCACCATCTTGTAGTATTTGCTGACGTATTTCTCCTGTTCCAGCATCGCCTCGCGGTCGGCTTCGGTGCGTTCGGCCTCACTCTCGTTGTAGGCTTCAATCTTGTGGCACTCGCCAATGAACTTGTCGCCCTGGTATAACTCGACACTCTGAATCGAGCCATCGCTCTGCGGAAGCCAGTAAGCCTCCACGCTGTAGTTGTTGGGCTTCAGAAGGCGAATGCATTCGGGTGAGGGCAGACGATATTTGCCGTATTGCACCGTCACGTATTGCGAGCGGCGCAGAGTGGTTTCGGTTCGGTTGCCCACGCAGCGCCAGATAACAGCCTTGTTGAGTTCGGGCGCGTTGGGGTTCAGATTCTCAAAGAAGACGTCGAGGCGTGTCTTGCCTGCGTAGCGCTTCTGGTCGGGGTGCAACTGGCGGTTGTAGGCGGCAATGGCCTCGCGGTCTTCGGCCACCAACTGGCTGTAGGGCAGCAGCACCTCTTTGTATTGGTTAATCTCGCCGCACATCACTTTGGCGTTGTAGTCGCGCTCGTTTGGTTGCCGATAGGCTTCGCTCTTTGCCCACCAGCGGCCCACTGTCTGGCCAAGTTGCTTTTCGGCGGTGTACTTCTTTGCCTTGTTCAGGTGTTCGGCTCTCTTCTCCTGCGAGTTGCCAGCGGCGCAGAACCGAACGTGCTGGAACATCAGCCGCAGGTCGCCCTCAATCTGTTCCATCAGGTGGTGCTCCACCTCAACCTCAAGCGGACAGCCGAGGTGGTTGCGGTCCAAGAACAGGAACATATCGCGGAAGCAGTCGCGAACCAAATCCAAATCCTTGCGCAGCGAGTACGACGCCCCAAGAACCACCCCACTGGCGACATCGTAGGCGTAATAGGCGCAGACACGCTCGCGAAGAGTAGTGCGCCGCGTAAGGTCGCGGTCGTCCATACTGATTTTTGAAAGTGAAAACTGCGGTGCGCGCCTAATATGGTGAGGTGTGTGAACCGATTTGTTGTAGAGCGTGTCGTTACGCCTCAAATCGACAATGCGGCGGTTCTGCGGGTCGTTTATTATGTTCCAGATTGACGTTTCGGAAGGAATCACGGGGAAGCCGTCTTTGTAGAACTCGTTGCGGTTTATGAGTTCGCCTGTCTCAATATCCACAATGTCCACAGTCCCCAGCATAAAATCCTTATACACTGCCAGCACCTCGTTAGCGAACGGTTTGTCTTTTGTGCCATATATCGATAATATTAGTCGAATCATCGGCTCCGTCATCCGCTGGCGGTTGGTGTTGCCCACAAGGCCCGAAATGAAGGTGGCGAAACCGCGCTCGCGGTATTCGGCGGCCTTCTGTTGCAGGCGGCGGGCGTTCATCGGCAGCGAGTGCGGATAGTCGCGCATCAGACCAGGCAGCGCGGCCGCCACGTTCTGCCAGAAGTCTTTCTTCTTTGGCATCTGGCCAGCCTTGCCTTGTCTGATATGCATTGAGCGGCTTGCGTCGAGCAGTCGGGCGCAGGCGTTCAGAATCAGGCAGTTGTTCACCAACTCGCGCTGGCGGTCGGCCGTCAGCATCTCGCCGTTGGGCTTGCGGTAGGCGGCAAACCAGTTCTGCGCCTGTGCGTCGGGCTCAATCGAGCGGCGCAGCAGTCCGCCCTCCTCGCGCATCAGGCGGCGGCCCTCTTCGGTCGAAATCTCACCGTTCATCTCATACAGGGCTTTTCGGTATTTGGCGGGCAGCGTGTCAACGGCGTAGAGCGCTGGCGTCTCGTAGCAGGCGCGGCGCACGCGCTGGCATTTTCCGCGCTGAACCAGTTTGAGCAGCAGGTCGGTGCCGACGATTGGTTCAAGGTCTGTGGCCGAAGCGCATAATATGCCGCCGAAATATTCCATTGTTATATGCATTTTGATTGTGGAACCTCAACACCGCCGAAAACATTCACTGCCGTGTGGCGGATTCGGCGCGCCGTTTCGGTGTCCGACTGATAGCGCAGAGCCTCTCTCACAGTGGGCTGGCTCACATTAAGTGCGCTGCCTAATTTTTTGGCCGCTCCGTGCGGCATTATTATTTGTGCGTTTTTGCTCATTTTGTTTCTTATTTTTACACGCACTTTCATTATTGAAAGCGGTGCAATGTTAAACAAGATTTCTCGTCTAAACAATAGTTTTATGCAAGAAAAATCGATTATTAAGCAAAAAATTTTGCTTTACCTTGATTTTAAAGGTATTAGTCCTTACAAATTTTATAAGGATACCGACACTACACGGGGGATTCTTACACAAAACAATGGCATCACGGAAGAAAACTTGCTTAAGTTTATTGCTTATGCACAAGATATTTCGCTTGATTGGCTGTTGACAGGTGAAGGGGCAATGCTGAAGGGTGAGCGAGAGCCGCAGCCAGTGTCAGAGCCGCCCACTGCGGAGCCAGAGGTGGTGGCGGTGCTGCGTCAGCAACTGGCCGAGAAAGACAAGCAGATTGCGGCGCTCATCAGCGCCATCGGCAGCCTCAAACCCGCCTGAAAACGCTTTGTACAGCCCAGGAAAGGGGCTTTTTTTAGCCATTTGGCACAAAATCAGCCTTTTAACGTGCAAACAGGGGTGCCGAAAGCGGTTTTTTGGCGCTGTTTTTAGGGTGCGTTCCACACCTTTTGAGTGCGTTCCACGCTCAATTTATGTATGTATTGGTGCTTTGAAACGGCATTTTTTTTGCAAAGTTTTGTCCACCCAACTGTCCACCCAACTGTCCACCCAACTACAAAAAGTGCATTTTTCGGGCGCTTTCAAATGGTGCATTTCTGGTCCAAAAAACGGTGCAAAAACACCCCAAAAACGCCTCAAAAACGGCCTTAAAAAAGCGTTTCTGCCGCACTCAAAAGCCATTGCAGAGCGTTGCACCCAAACGCACGCCAAAACGCCTCACAAAAGCCCTGCAAAGCCACACACAGAGCCGCACGCAGCACAACGCACCAACACGGAAAAACGCACCGCAGAGGCACAAAAAAAGGCTCACGAAGAGCCCTCATACAACCAAATGCAAACCAAAATCCAACCAACTGCACACTTATACACCCAAAACCACCTCAAAAATACAACCAAAATCCAAGCAAATGTACAATTCGTTTTCTTGGGTTATTGCGGTATAATACTGAGATATAATATTTTATGAATTTATGAGAGTGTACGTTTTGTTGTGAGCCTTATAATTATTTGCAATTACGGATTAATTCGTATATTTGAATGAATTATTGCAAACATCTTAAAACCGCTTATTATGAAAAAACGACTAAACAAACTCGCAAAATCAAGCGCACTGGTTATTGTTGCGCTTGCCGCATTCTGCACAACGGGCTACGCGCACAACAACAATTTGGCGGTTGGTGACACAACCACTATGCCAAAAGAAAACGTAGGAGCGGGAATAATAATGCCCGAATTTCCTGGTGGCGTTTATGGTTTATCCAGGTATCTTGCAGAAAACACTTCTAAACCTGAAGTGACCGACAATTATTTAATGCATGGAAAGGTTTTCGTCTCATTTATAATCGGCAAAGATGGCGAAGTTGAACCCGAAAGCGTTAAGGTTGTCCGCGGCATCGACCCCTTGCTTGATAAAGAAGCCATTCGCGTAGTAAAAAGTATGCCAAAGTGGGAACCCGCCAAACAGTTCGGGAAACCTGTAAAATTCACGCATACTATTGCTGTTGTGTTCAAATAAAACATTCAAAATTTATGAAAAAACAACTCAACAAACTCGCAAAAACAATCGCGCTGGTTATGCTTACTGCGGTTTGCACAACGAGCTACGCGCAGAACAACGGTACATCTCAAACAGACGAGACCGCCATTGTTCCAAAAAATGCGAGCTCAACCGACGAATCCAAAGATAATGATGACACAGTGTGGGCAAACACCAGCGAAAAAGCTCTTTTCCCTGGCGGAGATTCGATTTTACGCCAATATATTACTGATAATTTGGTTTTTCCGGAATCGGTAAAAGGCACCGATTTGAATGGAACTGTTCCTGTTTTTTTCGTAATTGGCAAAGATGGCCAAATTGAGCCCGAAAGCGTACGCATTCCGACCGACATTGAAGGTAAATATAAAGGCCTTGCCCCTGAACTCGATGCGGAATTAATTCGTGTGGTGAAAAGTTTGCCAAAATTCGAACCCGCCTATCGACATCTTTATAAATATGGAGAAATAGAGCGCGTGCCTGCAAGAACTTCCGGCAACGTTGCTTTTGTCATCAGGAACGGACAGCTTGATCAACTCATAATAGTCATCATATAATATGGAAACTCCACACTTAATCAAAGCCGTTCTGGCATTTTCGCTTGCCGCGATTGGCACAACCGGCTACGCGCAAAACAACGGCGCTAACGACACACCTATCATTGTTCCAAAAGGCAGTGTAGCTGTCGACCAGCCAATTACCGACGATGACAACACAATCTATACTTCGGTTAAAATAATGCCCGAATTCCCTGGCGGCGAATCGGCCATGAAGCAGTATTTTGCTGATAATATGCAAAGTATAAAATCGGCAAAATTCATATCAGGGAAAGTGTTCGCGCAGTTTGTGATTGGCAAAGACGGCATGGTTGAACCTGATAATGTGAAACTTATCACGGGCGTTAACCCTGAAATCGACGAAAAAGTGGTTGATTTTATAAAGGGCATGCCCAAATGGACGCCCGGAATGCGACTCGAGTCGAAAAACGGCACCGTGATGAAGGTGCTTGCACGCGTATCGATAACTATTCCTATTAATGTTTCGGTTGAGGGAGAAGAAGTAGAACCAATATTCTTCATTGTTGAGAAGATGCCCCAATTCCCCGGCGGCGATATAGAAATGCGCAGATTCATTGCAGATAACATTAAATATCCAGATGAAGCCAAAGCGCAGAAAATTCAAGGCAAGGTTTTTGTCCAGTTCGTAATCGATAAAAACGGTGATGTTGTAAGTCCCAAAATTGCAAGGGGTATTGACCCAATACTTGATAAAGAGGCCATCCGTGTGATTCAGAGTCTGCCAAAATGGGAACCCGGCACACAACGTGGAGAAGCAGTAAACGTATCGTTCACCGTGCCTATCGACTTTAAGATTGATTAATCGACAGTAGAAAAACCGCAAGCCCATGAATTTTGCAATTTGCGGTGCAATAAATCTGCTTTGACACTAAAGGTGTTATATCTTTGCCGACGCAAGAGTCGGCCGTGTGCGCTGACAATTCGACAAAATGCAAAGATTATGAAGCAAATAAAGATTTTCAGAAATGGCGAAACCACACTCGCCAAATCGTTTTTGAATGTGGCGTTCGACATCGCCCTTGTCTATTTCTGCTACTTTCTGTGCCGCGTGGTCTTTCTGGCGGCAAACTACAGCTACTACGAAGGTAAAATCCTGACCGACAACTTCTTCAATCTTGTCCGCGGCTCGCTCGTGTTCGACACGTCGGGTATTATCTATATGAATATCGCCTTTTTGGTGCTGGCGCTTTTCCCGCTGCATTTCAAAGAGATGAGCCGCATTTACGGCATCGTTGTGAAATCGTTTTATGTAGTGCTGAACACCATCGGCATAGTGGCCAATCTGTGCGATGTGGTCTATTTCCGCTACACCGGGCGCCGCACTACTGGCACGGTCTTCGCCGAATTCAGCAACGAAGACAATCTTGTGTCGGTGTTTGCTACCGAAGCACTGCACTCGTGGTATCTGATAATTGTTGGCGTTGTTATTCTGCTGATGCTGATTGTTTTATATCAGAATCCGATGGTCGAGAAGAAGATTTCGGGCGTGATAGGCTATATAAAATATTATGCCATAAGAGCCGCTGTTATGGCGGCCGTTATGCTGCTTTGCATTGGCGGAATGCGTGGCGGCATCGACCGTAGCACACGGCCCATAACCATCAGTAATGCAAACCAATACATCAGCAATCCGGTTGAAGCACCACTGATTCTGAACACCCCGTTCTCGCTGATTCGCACACTGAACAAAAAGCCGTTTGTAACACCGTCGTATTTTCCGCAAGAAGAACTCGATTCCATCTACACGCCTGTGCACCAGCCTGTTGACAGCATCGTGCAAAACGCACCCGGAAAAGGTCGCAACGTGGTTGTCATCATCATCGAGAGTTTTGCACGCGAGTTCATCGGCAGTTACAATCCGGAACTAGAAGGTGGTAATTATCAAGGCTATACGCCGTTCATCGACAGTTTGATGCAGCACAGCCTTTGGTTCTACGACAGCTTTACAAACGGCCGCAAGAGCATCGACGGAATGCCCTGCGTCTTGAGCAGCATCCCCTACTTCGTTGAGCCGTTCTTCCTTACCCCTGCCGCACTCAACTCGCTCGACGGACTGGCTGTAGAACTAAAAAACAAGGGCTACTATTCGGCCTTCTTCCACGGCGCCAAAAACGGCAGTATGGGCTTTGAAGCCTTTGCCCGGGCCACAGGTTTCGACGATTATTTCGGCCGCACCGAGTTCGACCAGAAACCTGAATTTGGCGGCGATGCAGAGTTCGACGGCTTTTGGGCCATTTGGGACGAGCCGTTCCTGCAGTATTTCTGCCACGAGATGTCGCAGTTCAAAGAACCGTTTATGACGGCCGTCTTCACCGCTTCGAGCCACCACCCCTACCAGATTCCGGCAAAATATGTCGAGCGCTTCCCGGAAGGGCCGCTGCCCGTTCACAAGGGCATCCGCTACACCGACTACTCGCTGCGCCGCTTCTTCGACGAAGCCCGCCGTCAGCCGTGGTTCAACAACACCGTCTTTGCCATCTGCAGCGACCACACCAACCTGACTGACCACGCTGAATATCAGACCGATTTGGGCGTTTTCACCGGTCCTGTCATCTTCTACGCACCCGGCGATACCACACTCACTGGCGCCCGCAAAGGCATTGCGCAGCAAATTGATGTTATGCCCACACTGCTGAGCTATCTAGGCTATGACCAGCCGTACATCGCTTTTGGTCAGGATCTTCTGCACACACCCGAAACCGACAAATTCGCCGTAAGCTACTGCAACGGCATCTACCAGATTGTGATGAACGGCTACCTGCTGCAATTCGACGGCGCCAAGACAAAAGCCGTTTATGCATTGAGCGACAAATTGCTGGAAAACAATTTGATTGGGCAAATCGACAATCAGCAGCAGATGGAAATGGAAACCAAATTGAAAGCCATTGTCCAACAATATATGAGCCGTATGAACGAAAACCGGATGGTTGTGGGGAAGGATTAAAACAGAATTACGAATTACGAGCGGACATTTCATTAATGTTCGTAGTCTGCCACACAAAAAAGGCTTGCCGTTTGGCAAGCCTTTTTTCTATCTAATCAATTGATTCTTACAGTGTACGCTTAACCTCAGTCTCCTCGTAAACCTCAATCACATCGCCAACTTTGATATCGTTGTATTTGTCGATGTTCAGGCCGCACTCCATACCAGTGAGCACCTCTTTGGCATCGTCTTTGAAGCGTTTGAGTGAGCCGAGTTCGCCTGTGTAGACCACAATACCATCGCGGATGACACGCACTTTCGATGTGCGTTTAACCTTACCGTCGCGGACAAAGCAGCCTGCAACCGAACCGACTTTCGAAATCTTGAAGACTTCGCGAATCTCAACCGTACCAATGACTTCCTCCTTGATTTCAGGCGAAAGCATACCTTCCATAGCGTCTTTCACTTCGTTGATGGCATCGTAGATGATTGAGTACAAGCGGATATCCACCTGCTCGCGCTCGGCCAGTTTGCGGGCGTCCATCGACGGGCGCACCTGGAATCCGACGATGATTGCATCGGATGCGGCGGCCAGCGTAACGTCTGACTCCGAAATCTGACCAACGGCCTTGTGAATGACGTTGACCTGAATCTCAGGTGTCGAGAGTTTAACGAGTGAATCCTGCAGAGCCTCAGCCGAACCGTCAACGTCGGCCTTGACAATAATGTTGAGTTCCTGGAAGTTGCCAATGGCGATGCGGCGGCCCAACTCGCTAAGCGACAAGTGTTTCTGAGTACGCAAACCCTGCTCGCGCTGCAACTGCATACGGCGGTTGGCAATGTCGCGAGCCTCTTTGTCGCTGCTCACAACATTGAATTTGTCGCCAGCCTGCGGTGCACCGTTCAAGCCCAAAATCAAAGCAGGTGTCGACGGACCAGCCTTGTCAATCTTGCCGCTGCGCTCGTTGTACATTGCCTTTACGTGGCCTGTGAAACTGCCTGCAAGCACAATGTCGCCAACTTTGAGCGTACCGTTCTGCACAAGCACTGTGGTCACGTAGCCGCGGCCCTTGTCCAATGCCGACTCAATAACCGTTCCTGTAGCCAGTTTGTTCGGATTTGCCTTCAAATCAAGCAGTTCGGCCTCGAGTAAAACCTTGTCGAGCAGTTCGGCAACGTTGATGCCCTTCTTGGCTGAAATGTCCTGCGACTGGTATTTGCCGCCCCATTCCTCAACCAAAAGGTTCATATTGGCCAAAGCCTCTTTTATCTTGTCAGGATTTGCACCTGGTTTATCTATCTTATTGATTGCAAACACAATCGGCACACCAGCCGCCTGAGCGTGGTTGATGGCCTCAATGGTCTGTGGCATGATGCTGTCGTCAGCGGCAATCACAATAATCACAATGTCAGTGATTTGAGCACCGCGGGCACGCATTGCGGTAAACGCCTCGTGACCAGGGGTGTCAAGGAAGGTGATGGTTTTGCCGTTCTTCAGCACCACGCTGTAGGCGCCAATGTGCTGGGTGATGCCGCCAGCCTCGCCCGCAATCACGTTCGAGTTGCGGATGTGGTCGAGCAGCGATGTCTTACCGTGGTCGACGTGGCCCATCACGGTGATGATTGGCGGACGCGGAACCAAATCTTCCTCCTTGTCCTCCTCATCGGCGATGGCATCGAGCAGATCGGCGCTCACAAACTGCATCTTGTAACCGAACTCATCGGCCACAAGTGCCATTGTTTCAGCGTCCAATCGCTGGTTGATTGACACAAACAAGCCCAAATTCATACAGGTTGAGATGACTTGCGTCACAGCCACGTTCATCATTGTTGCCAACTCGTTAACTGATACAAACTCAGTCACTTTCAGCACCATCTTTTCGGCTTCCTGACGCTCAATCTCCTCCGCCGATTTCATACGTACGTCCTCGCGTTTCTCGCGGCGGTGCTGGCTGGTTTTGCTCTTGCCTTTCGGGGCCTGCAGACGTGCCAGAGTATCTTTAATCTGCTTCTGCACATCTTCCTCATTCACTTCCTTTTTCAGGAATTTCGATGCGCCTTTCGGGCCTTTACCGCCCTTGCCGCCTTTCTCCATCGGTGCGCCAACATCGACGCGGTCCTTCTGTATGCGTTTGCGTTTTTTCTTCTTTCCGAATTCGTCGCCTGCGCCTGGACCAGCGAATTTGCGGTCGCTCAGGTCGATTTTGCCAACCACGTTCGGGCCCTGAAGTTTCTCAACCTTGGTGTTAATAAACTCAGGTTCAAACTGTTGCGACTGACCATCGTCCTTCTTGCCTGGCTGTTGCGACTGCTGCTGCATAATCTTTTTCGATTGTGCCTCACGCTCCTGGCGCTCTTTGGCCTTCTCAGCCTTCGATTTCTTGGCTGGACGGGTTTTGGTGTTCAGTTGGTCAAGTTCGATTTTGCCCAAAATCTTCACATCCTTAACAGGCTCAACCTTTGTGCGGATGAGTTCTGGCTCGGGCTGCTTCGGTTTCGGCTTGTCGCCTTTCGGATTGGCCGATGCCACAGGCTGCTGCTTGGCAGGTACTGGCTCGGCTTTCTTCTCGGGCTTTTTGTTCAGGTCGATTTTGCCCACAACGTTCGGGCCTTGCAGTTTCTCGACTTTCGTGTCAACAAACTCTTCTTTCTTAGGCGCAGCAGGCTCTTTTTTAGCCTGTTCCGACTCCTGCACCGAAAATTCGTCGTCGGCGTAGATTGACTCTTTCTTTGCTCTCATTGCGTTGAGTTCAATCTTTTCCGATGCCTCTTTCACCTTGATGTCGGTGCTGTATTCCTTTTGCAGAATCTGATAAACATCCAACTCAATCTTGGTGTTCGGGCCGTCGTCGGCGGCAATTCCCTTTTTATGCAGAAATTCGAGCACGGTGTTGACGCCTACGCCAAAATCACGTGCTATCTTACTTAATCTCAGTGGCTTGTAATCTGTCATTTGCTTCTTATCGAGTTTGTTAATTAACTGGAATCTGTATCTTATAGCCGATAGCCGTTATTCAAATTCAGCCTTCAGTATCTTAAGCACATCGTTAATTGTACTTTCCTCAAGGTCAGTGCGATGCACAAGTTCGGCGGCTGGAATTTCCAGAACGCTCTTGGCGGTGTCGCAGCCGATAGCCTTCAAGGCGTCGAGCACCCATCCGTCGATTTCGTCAGCAAATTCCTCAAGGTCAACATCTTCCTCGTCAACCGATTCGCGGTAAACATCAATCTCATAACCAGTCAGTTGGCTTGCCAACTTGATGTTGGTTCCGCCCTTGCCGATGGCCAGCGACACCTGGTCGGGCTCAAGATAAACATCGGCTTTCTTGGTCTCGTCGTTAATCTTAATCTGCGACACTTTGGCTGGGCTCAACGCGCGCGAGATGTAGAGAGAGATGTTGTTGGTGTAGTTGATGACGTCGATGTTCTCGTTGCGCAACTCGCGGACAATGCCGTGGATGCGGGCGCCCTTCATACCAACGCAGGCTCCAACTGGGTCGATGCGCTCGTCGTACGACTCAACGGCCACTTTGGCGCGCTCGCCTGGGATGCGCTTGATATTCTTGATGGTGATGAGTCCGTCGAAAATCTCGGGAACCTCAAGTTCGAACAGACGCTCAAGGAACAGCGGGCTTGTACGCGAAAGGATTACCAGCGGGGTTGAGTTGCGCATCTCAACGCGAACCACAACTGCGCGGACGCTGTCGCCCTTGCGGAAATAGTCGCTCGGAATCTGCTCGGTCTTCGGCATAATCAACTCGTTGCCGTCGTCGTCGATAATCATTATCTCTTTCTTCCAAACCTGATAAACCTCACCAGTCACAATCTCGCCGATGCGGTCTTTGTATTTTGCGTAGAGTTGGTCCTTCTCGAGTTCCATAATGCGGGTGGTCAGGTTCTGGCGAAGCGTCAGGATTGAGCGGCGGCCGAAATCCTTCATCTGCACCTCGTCCGACACTTCCTCGCCAACCTCATAATCCTCATCGATTTTCTTTGCCTCGGTGAGCGAAATCTCCTTGTTGGGGTCTTTCAGGTCGGCATCCTCAACCACCTCGCGGTTGCGCCAAATCTCAAAGTCGCCCTTGTCGATGTTGATGATGATGTCGAAGTTCTCATCGGTGCCATACTGCTTAACCAATGTGCTGCGGAACACGTCTTCCAAAACCCTCATCATTGTGGGGCGGTCGATGTTTTTCAGTTCCTTAAACTCTGAAAATGTGTCGGTTAGATTCATATTTTCTCTTTTTATCTGTTTATGTTAAAAAATTATTGTTTCCTTGACTGATTTAATCTCTGCGAATGCGTAAGGTTCTGTTTTAGTGACCTTTACGGGACGTTTTGCGCCTTCGGGCTTCTCCTTTGTCTCATACTCGAGCAGAATGCCCTCGGCATTGGCCTCGCGCAGAATGCCGTTGAGTTTGATGCCGCTGTTGAGCAGCACTTCAACTGTGCCGTTCAGGATTTTGGTGTACTGCTGCAGAACTTTGAGCGGCTGCCCCACGCCTGGCGACGACACCTCGAGCGCGAAATCTTCCTTCTCACGGTCGAGTTGCGACTCGATGTACTGGCTAATCTCTACGCAAGTGTCGACTGAAATGCCCTCGGGCGAGTCGAGCGTTACGGTGATATTGTTCTGCGTATCCACCTTAACATCAACCAGAAACAAGTCGCTGTCGGCAATGCGGCTCTGAACAATCTCTTCAATCTGTTTTTTGTCTATCATAGTTTACTGTAATAAAACAGGGGACTTGCTTGCCCCCTGAATCAATTCTCCACGAAAACGCCGCAAATATATGACTTTAAATGTTATCAGCAAAATAATTTAAGCGAAGATTTATAGTATCTCTTCTTGCGTTATCCGCCGCTCATCAACTCATACATGAGCCTTTCATCTACCTTAAAGTGTCCGGTATGATTCTATATCGCCATAGAATTTTTCGGGTTTGAGCGGGTTTACAAAAATGTCGATCACGCCGTCCACGTTGAAATCACCAACTCCACCTTTTGCTTTGACAATGCGCTGGGTGCCGTTCGGTTCAACGCAAGTAATGCGAATGGGATGCACGCCGTTCAAAATCACGCTTTCGTTTACATAAACATCGGTAATCTTGCAAGCAACCTTCACACCAGAAGTTTTCAATGCTTGAAGCGCGAGTTTCTTTCCTCGTATTATACTTACAATCAGTCCGATAATAATAAACAATGCTGCCATTCCGCCGCCTACAAGCGAAGCCATCAATACATATTCATCTGCTTCGGCTGTACCTGGCTGAATGGTTTGTGTTTCGCCACCGCCATTTTCTGCAAAGATGCCTATCAGGACAAACCCGAACGATACTATAAGAAACAACGCGGTTATTAACGCGTTAAGACGCACCATGTTAGGTGTCATCACGTCTGTTGGATTGTTGTTGCTGACAAGCAGTGTTACGGGAGTTCCCACTTCGGGCTTGCGGGTAGATGTGGCAGGAATTTGTATTCCGCTGTATTTCTGCCCGTTGAGTGTGTATTCAACAATCATTTGGTACGCGGCTTGGCGATGGCGGAACCCCGATGAACTTCTAAAGGTAACCTCACCAGTTTCAAAATCGATTATTGTACCAGTTATTTTGGTAGAGTTTGCGGCTTTGCTAAATACTGGAACAGTTATAAATAATACAATACCAGCCATTACCATTCCTGCAATCAAACCAATAGTTCGGAATGAAAAATTGAGTGTACCAGTTGCCATCGCAACCGATACGCCTGTCAGCAAAGCCACTGCCAGACCAATGCCAATTAGCAATGCGCCAGGACGTTTCACGTTTATTTTTGTGCCGTAATAAAACATAATGTTTTGGATTTATGTTAGTAATGAGCAAAACTAATAATAATTTTGAACAAGTTTAATAACTTGCAGCCTTTATCACAATTGTTGGTAACAAACTTGTATAGATGCCATACAGGTTTGTTAGTCAATAAATTGCGATATTAAAATTATAATATATCGAACTATGTTTTCAGGAATTGTTGAAGAGTTTGCCGAAGTTGTCGGCATTGAGAAAGACCAGGAGAATCTGCATTTTACGCTGAAATGCTCGTTTGTCAACGAGTTGAAAATTGACCAGAGCGTGGCACACAACGGTGTTTGCCTGACGGTGGTTCGCATTAAGGACGGAACCTACACCGTGACGGCAATGAAAGAGACGCTCGATTGCTCGAATCTGGGATTGCTGAAGGTTGGCGACAAGGTGAATGTTGAGCGCTCGATGCTGATGAACGGCCGACTTGACGGTCACATTGTGCAGGGCCACGTCGACAAAACGGCGCGCTGCACAAAAGTTGAAGATGCCGAGGGAAGCCACGTTTTCACTTTTGAGTACGATTTCGACAAAGAGATGGCAAAACGCGGCTATCTGACTGTGGATAAGGGCTCTGTAACCGTCAACGGCGTGAGCCTGACCGTCTGCCGCCCAACGCACAACTCGTTCCAAGTCTGCATCATTCCCTACACCTTCGACAACACCAACTTCCACACAATCAAGGAAGGAACCGTTGTCAATTTGGAATTCGACATTATCGGAAAGTACATTGCGCAAATCACAAAACTGGCGCAGGAATAGATTTGGTATTAGGTATCAGGTATTGGGTTTTGGCGATTTTGAAAGCCAACACCTAACACCCAATACCCCGAACCAACTTAAAACTCAAGAACTTATAACTTAAAACTCAACAATGGACCTTGTCAACTCGTCGTTTACCGACAAACGTTTTGAAACTCACGCAATTACAATAGGCAACTTGCAAATGGGCGGCACAAATCCCGTCCGTGTGCAGTCGATGGCCAACACCCCAACGCACGATGTGGAAGCATCTGTGCGCCAGGCGATTGAGATTTTCGATGCTGGTGCCGAACTAGTGCGCTTCACCGCCATCGACGAGCGCGACGCCTACGCCTTGCGCGACATTAAAAACGAACTAGTGGCGAAGGGCTACACGAAGCCCATTGTAGCCGATGTGCACTTCAATGCTCAACTGGCTGACATTGCCGCGCAATTTGTTGACAAAGTGCGTATTAACCCTGGCAACTATCTCGAGAAACGTGCCACTTTCACCACACTTGAATTCACTGATGACGAGTACCGCTCCGAACTCGAGAAACTCGAGAACCGACTGCTTAAACTGCTGAATATCTGCAAGGAACACGGCACCGCACTGCGTATCGGCACTAACCACGGCTCGCTGTCGGACCGCATAATGTCGCGCTACGGTGATACCCCGGCCGGAATGGTTGAAGCCACAATGGAATTTCTGCGTGTCTGCCAAAAATATGATTTCCTGAATGTTGCCGTCTCACTCAAATCGAGCAACACTGTGGTAATGGTGCAGGCTTACCGCTTGCTTGTGAAGCAGATGGCCGCCGAGAAAATGAGTTTTCCAATCCATTTGGGCGTAACCGAAGCCGGTGCTGGAACCGACGGAATCATAAAATCGGCAGTGGGCATTGGCACGCTTCTCACCGACGGCATTGGCGATACCATCCGCGTGTCGCTCACGGGCAGTCCGGCTTTCGAAATTGCACCCGCACGGATGCTTGCCGATTACTTCGCCGGGCCCAACAAGAACGTGAAAATCAACTACAACGAGCCTTTGGCATTCGACCCATTCAGTTTCAGCCGACGCGGCACCGAACTCAATCCTTCGTTCGACAACACAAAGCCCCTGGTAATCTGCGATTTGCCTGACCTTTCGATGGAAACGCTCAAATCGCTCGACATCACCTTCGACCTGAACACGATGACCATCACAGGCGGCAAACAATCGCCTGATGTTCTGTATTTTGGCGCACCCGAAATGGACCTGCCCGACTTCAAAACCAATGGCGTTTCGCTTTTAATCGACTACAAAGTCTGGATAAAAGACAGCAATTTTGAGCCGCTTTATGGCCTAAACACATATCTGACAGCAAAATACAAATCAGACAAGCGTAACTGGGTGATGGTGAGTCTGAACACGCTGACGCCCGAAGCAATGGCGCGGCTCAAGACCGACCCAACGGTGGTGCTGATTGCGTGCTCAATGTGCGTTAACCAAGCCGCCGAGCAACGCGCCATCTTCAACAAACTGATTGCCAACGGCGTAAACCTGCCAGTTGTGGTTAGCAGCATCTACAAAGAACCCGACGTGGCGCAGTTCCAACTGAAAGCCGCCGCCGACAATGGTCTTTTCTTCATCGATGGAATGGCCAACGGCTTGTGGCTGAGCAATTTCGCGCGTATCAATGTCAAAACTGTGACAGACACTGCATTTGCCATTCTGCAATCGGCGCGCGCACGCTACACCCGCACCGAGTACATATCGTGCCCGTCGTGCGGACGCACTTTGTACAACATTGAGAAGGGACTTGCCGAAGTGAAGAAAGCCACAGCGCACCTGACAGGACTGAAAATTGCCGTGATGGGCTGCATTGTGAACGGCCCCGGCGAAATGGCCGATGCCGACTACGGCTACGTTGGCGCGGGTCCCGGCAAGGTGAACCTGTACAAAGGCAAAGTGCTTGTGAAACGCGGTGTGGATGAGGTCGTTGCACCACAAGAATTGCTGAAAATGATTGAAGAAGACAGAAATTAGTTTTTTGCCTCAAAACTTCCACCGAATCTGCAACTTAAACTCGGTTTTGTGGTTGGCATCAATCATATTGGGCGATGTGCCGATGGCGTCGCGGTCGGCGTATGACGTGCGTGAAGCACGAGCCCAAATGGTAAGATTATCGATTGGTTTCCAAGTTATTAGCAGATATGTGCGAGTACCGCGGCCATACATCATCGGGATTGAATAAGCGTAAAGCACATCGTTCTCGTATGCACTCATGCGGGTGTTGTAACTGTCGGTTTCGAAGATAGCGTAACGGAAAGCAAACGACAGCGGGTAGCGGAACGGCGTGCAGATAATGTCCTGATAGAGCAGGCAACCCTTCTCGGTGACCGAACTGCCGCTCTTATAGCCCGACAATTCAATGCGGCTCTTGAGTGTCCAGCGCTGATTGACGGCATAATTCAAATGGTAACGCGCGGTCCAGCGGCTGACGTCGGCAAGTTGCTGAAGTTCTGTGCTGTCGGCGGCAATAGATTTTTCGCAAGTCTCAATCTTGAATTTCCAACTCATTGATATCGAGCGGTTTGCTGCAAAATCGGCTTGCGCCAGAAAATCATTTCCGCGTGATGGGGCGTTCAGTCCGTTCCGCAGCCACGGGAAGCGGTAGATGTCGTAGTAAGCCGATAATTTCCAACGTTTTATGGGCGTGGCTTCAACGCCGAAAAAGAATCCTTCTTCGTTCTGCGTTTTCGAGCCTTCGGCAAATCCGCCCGCATAACGTGCCTGATAATCACGCGAATAGTTGCGGTACAAAACCGATGCGCGCAAACCAGGCGCAAGGCTCATCAGCGAACCCACAACAGCCGCACGTCCGCCGTTGGCCGAAATTGCGTACTCGCCAAAAAGGTATAGGGCGCTGAACGAATATTGTGCATCAATGCTGATATTCAGGTTTTTACGGCCGTCGAAATCGAATTTGTAGAGCGGCTGCGGCTTCTTCACAAAATCCTTGTCGAACTGATAGCCCAACGCCGTGGCACCTATGCGGAAATTGTTGCGGTTGAAGTTGATATTTGTGCCCCAAACGCTCTCTGTTACAGCATCTTCCTTCTCAATCTGCTTCGGTGTGGCGTGCAGCCCCAAAGTTCCAAAAGCCGTAAATCCGCCTTCACCTGCGTCGGTCGAATCCTGCTCGGTAAGCGTGGCGTCAATCTTCTTGTGCGATCCGAAAGCCGTGAATTGCAATTCGTTGAATTTTAGTGTGGTGGCCACACCGCGGCAGAAAAGATTCTCGTCGGCCGATGAGTATTTGCGGATGCCAGTGCCCTTTTTGCGGATGTCCATCACAAAGGCCGATTTGCCAGTCGACATTCCCGACCAAGCCACCAACCCCTGCCCGAACCGCGCGTGAAAATCGCCCACAATGAGCGTTTCAATGGGGCCGATGTCGCTCACGGCGATGTAGGCCGAATAGTAGTCGAAACCTTTGCGCTGATGCCCGCGAAAAAACTGCTCGCCAGCATCTTTTTCGGCCGTCACGCCAGCCATCAGTTGGCGGTTGTAGTTGAATGAGTAGCGGCTGAAAATCTTTAAATCGTTGCCCGGATAATATTTTTCGGGTGATGCATTCCGCACAGAATCAGACACATCGGCAAACCCGTCCATCTGCTCGGCAACTTTTGTCACCCGGCTGAAAAGTTCGTTTTTTCCGCGAGCAAGCGCCCGTTTTACGCTGAATCCCGACTGTGCATCGGCATCGCCCAACCTGACAAACGGCAGAAGGCGAAAAATATCGGTTTGGTCGAAGCCGTCAACCATTGCCAACTCGTAGAGAGTGAGCATCGGGCCGTTGCGGCGCACATAGTCGGTCAGGCTTGCAATCTGAAACTCATTCAGGAAATGAAGTTTGGCAAGGTCTTCAGCCGTGGCCGAATTCAAATTGATGGGATTCTGCACAAAATATTCCAAATCTTCGGCAATCTGCTCTAAATCAGCATCTTCATCGAGTTCTTCCGACAAATTTTCGATCAAAGTCTCAACCGTTTGCCGACCATCACCATCGGTTTGGGCATAGAGCCCGACGGCAGCAAGAAGAAACATCGATGCAAAAACAACCCGAAGCATCAGATAAAAATTTTCTTATTGATTATCAGTGATATGATATTCAAGATAATGAAACTTGCAAGGCAGGTCATTGCCGAAATGGCGACCGCCAACGTGAAAATTCCGGTTGTGAGGCTAGTCCATCGGCCCACAGCCGTGCCAATCACCATCGCATCAACATTCAAAAGAGTTAATACAACGTTGATTATCAGCAGAATGATGACTATTGCAAGCAGCCCTGTGCCCAAGCCTTTGAGGTCGGGCGGGCTCAATTCCATATGCGCCGAAATACAGATGGCAAGATAGAGAAACACCCAAAACTGCCATTGGTGCAGGTGTCCGCCGGTGAAAAGCGCGTAAATCATATCGGACGATGAAGCGAAAACGTTCACCATCAGCGACATAAATCCCGACAACGATGTGAAACTTGCCGGTGACCCGTGAAGCGCGGTCAGCAACGCTTGATTGTTCGGTAGCAAAAATCTGACTAACAGATAGATAATCAGTGAGCCGAATAGAATCGGCCCCAAAGCGATGAAGAAATTTCCAATCTGCGCCCACGGGTTGCGCGGGTTGTAGGCGTGGTTGACGTAGCCCAAAGTGCCGTCTTCGCCGTTGGGCGAATAAAGTTTTATCTCTGTGATTCTGTGCAGGAAAGGGATGCAAAGCAGCGCGTGCCCCAACTCGTGCACCGGCGTGCCTATCCAACCGGTGAAGTAGATGTCGGATTTTTCGCCCAAAATGTTGACGAAAAGCCGCCGCGTATATCGTGCTAATAGATAGAGTATCAGCCCAAAAACAAAGAATACCCCGAAAATCGAGAGTAGTTGGAAAAGGGTGGTCAGCAACACTTTCCCGACGAAAGGCCAAAACTCAAACAACGTGCTCATAATGAGTATTTTAATGAAACTTGTGTTGACATTGGCAGGTATTGGTGTGTCGAGAATGCGAAGTCGAACGTCAAGCCTTTGAAGGTGTAGCCTGCGCCAAAGCAAAACTCATTTGGCTTTGAGCGGAAGCCTGTCCGCAGATATAAGTTGCTGATTAACTGATATTCAAGTCCAACTTTGCAGCTCAAGTCGGTCTGCATTGTTTTTTCAACTTCGGCGGCCAACTGCACAATCTGTGAGAAGAAATAGTTGACGCCGAAACGGAACGAAGTGTTCACACGCTCGTCTTCGTATTCGGCCATTTTGGCTCGAGTAGGGTTGAAAACGTGCACGCCAACTTGCATATTATCAATAGGTTTAGCCTGCAAACCCACTTCAAACAGAAAGACGCCATTGTTGCCGTAAGCCGACGGTTGGTTGATGTTGAGATAATCGAACTGCAAGCCCGCCGACACGCGCTCGCCAAACTGCCGCGCATAGGCCAATCCAAAACTGTTTTCGGAATATTCCGAATAGCCAAACCTATTGAAACTCAAGGCAAAATTACCCGTGCGAGTGTGCAGTGCCGCCGCCACCGATTTGGTGCTTGTTTCGGCCAATTGGAAACGGTTTTGGTAGTTGATGCCGACAGCAAATTTTTGCAAATCAGCCAATCCCGCTTGGTTATTGTTCACCGACCAGAGTCCGTTCTGCATAACCGACGCGTTGGCCATTGCTTCAAAATTGCCGTCCTGTGCGCCCGCTGTCACCGCCGCAGCCAGCAAAACCGCAAGAATTATGAATCTGTGCTTCCCCACAACAATGTGATTTTGTTGTTGCAAGATACAAATGATTAACGCAAACACAAACGGAAAAACGCTAACTGTATCATCTGCTTTCTAAAATCAAGATTATCTTTGCAGCCACAACAAAAAACGATGATTACAAACTACATAAAACAGGTTTGGCCGATGATTGTGGCGGCGGTAGCAATGGTGGTTGTGTGTCATATTGGAAGCCACCAGAATAGCACTGAACCAGCAGAAACGGTCGTTGCCGAGCAACCGCAGAAAATCACACGTTGCACCTTTACAAAAGAACAGATTGCCGCCATTGATTCTATTGTTGAGCGAAAATGCCAAAACGGCAAATTCAATGGTGTGATTCTTATCGGACAGAAAGACAGCGTTTTGTACGAAAGAGCCAACGGATACGCAAATATCAGCGAAAGCATACTCAATACCGACACAACAGCATTTCAACTAGCATCGGTCTCGAAGCAGTTCACAGCCGTAGCCATTCTTCAACTCTACGAGCGCGGTCGCTTACGATTAACCGACAGCGTTGCCAAATATCTGCCGGGGTTCCCCTACCCCGATATCACAATACATCATCTTCTTGTGCATCGGTCAGGATTGCCAAACTATCACTACCTGTGCGACCGCAAGCCGATGCTTGACGACCCCTATTTCAGCAACCAACAGATTGTTGCGGAGTTGATTGAAGCCAATGCAGGACGTTTTTTTCGGCCAAACCGACAATTCCAATATAGCAACACTGGTTACGCTGTTCTGGCCGCAGTAGTTGAAGCCGTGTCCGGATTAAAATTCGAGAATTATCTGCAACGAAACATCTTTGAACCGCTACAGATGAACCACACTTTCACATATCGCGCAATGCCAAGTGTCAGTTATCCACCACATGCCACAGGATATGTGAGCCGAAACAAGCCTGCAGACGACAACTATCTGGACCATTATTTAGGCGACAAAGGCGTGTACTCAACCGCCACCGATCTTTTGAAATGGGACCAAGGTCTCTATTCGGGCAAAATCATCAACCCTGACACTCTTCAATTGGCTTTCCAGCCTATGGGACGCCGTATTCGTTTCGGCACCAATTACGGCTATGGTTGGCGCATCACAACATACGCTGACACCATCCCGATTCAATTCCACAGCGGCTGGTGGCACGGCTTCAAGACAATGCTTGTTCGTATGCCGCACGATACTGCCACAATCGTTGTACTGCGCAACGGCATCAACCGCGATGGTGGTTTAGGCATGACTCAAATACTTGACATCCTTTATTCTTCTGTTCCGACGGACACTGCATTATTCGAATCAGATAATTCTGATCCCTACGAAATAGCAGAGACAGATTCTATATCAAGTTTAATAATGGATTCAGCGGAAGTTGTTGACACACTTCCTTAAACTGATTATTTCAAAGACAGAGAGTTGTCTGAATTATCCGGTCAATCACTGTGTTACAAGACAAAAAAAGAGTCGCACAAACATTTGTGCAACTCCTTTAAATTTGAATCAACAAGGGATCAATACTCCCACAAATCCTGTTCGAAATCAGTAATTGTCTTCTTCAATGCCTCTGCCTCAAGCAACGACTGGATACCTAAAGAATACTCTGAAATACCACGGTCATCATATACGTTCGAGACTTTAATGATGAAACTGTTGAAATAGCGTTTGAAGAAGATGTCGTCAAATGTACGGCGCTCGGCATCGTTGTTGTTGTTGAACACCTCGTGATTAGCCAAAATACGGCGCACTTCAGGGAAATAAATCCAGAACACGTACGACTTACGAACCTCTTGCTCATCATCACCACTACCATCGTCTTTAACATAGAAGCGTATTGGGCTCAGGCCAATGATGCGCACTTCCATTGTTGAATGCTGACGGTCGAAGAACCAGTCTTCCTTCAGCCAATATTGCTTAACCTCATTCGTCTTTATTTCACCCTTGATAGTAACAGGAATCTCATTACCATCTTCGTCAAAGGTGTTAATCGTTTGCTCAGTTGCGCCAAAAGCGTTTTCAATCTGAGTACGGCTCATAGGCTGAGTGAAACGGTCATCTTCTGTATTATAAGCAGTCAAACCCTCTGTGCTAATACCCCACATCAGCAAGTCGATCAAACTCTTACGCTCTTGGCCGATAGGCTCGGTTGGATAATAAAGGTTAAGATTGATTTTCTCACGCAAGTCGATAACTCGCCAAACACGTTTTTTATACATGGCATCAGCCTCTCTCAGGAACTTGTACGGAACGGGTTTCCTGTTAGGAACATGCTCTTTTGCATATATATCATCTTGCACCTGTGCGTTCACATTACCAGCGAATAGCACACCCATTAGCAAAACCGGTATTAAAAACAATTTTTTCATACGACTCAAATTTTATTTAACCTTAAACACTATAGGCGACAATGCTCTTGGAACACCATCCGGACCTACTGCCTCGATATTCTCTATAATCAGCTTCGAATTATTTTTCAAACCTTTAATCAAGTTCTTAACTTCAGCATCAAACGTTCCACCTGTTTTGGGCAATTCCTTTGTCATACCTCCACTCACGGTTGTGGTCACTGTGTACTTTGTGATTTTGAACTTCAAATCGAATACAAAATCCTCCAAATCAGCTTGCACTCCGCTGGCTGCACTCAAAATGCTCTTGTCGATGTTGCCACTACTATACCCCATAACCTTTGCTTTTGGCTCAGGAATAGTCTTTATACGGAACAGCATGCTTCCCATGCTCTTAGTCTTGCCGTCAATCTCAGCCGAAACACCCACACTGACTGTTCCTGAACGCTTGGTCGGCTTAACCTCATAAGCATTGCCAACCTTCTTAATGGTAGCACCACCATCAGGAATGCTGACTTTAATCTTATCGGCAGGAATACCCGGAACCGAGATGGCAACAGGGTTCTCGATACCATAATAGAACACGTTCATCTTGGTCGGAGAGATAACCAGACTTGGCTCAGCCACCTGATACGACTCCTCAAACGGATAACTCGATACCGTGCCATCTGGACGAGGAATGCGGATCAAACCGCCCCATTTACGCTCACCAAGTGACGATGCCACTTTCTTGTATACACCTTTACCACCTGTTACGGTCAGAGTCTCGTATGCGCCCACCATTTCGTAATTCTCGGGACCATTCTTTTTGTACGAACCCACCAGAATCTCGGGAGCCTGAGTTGAGTCGAACGCCGCAAGGAAGATTGTGGCGGTGTACTCATTGCCTCTCATTACATAATTAGAGTTCGGAATAACCGTAGCTGACAAAGCGTTGAATTTGAAATCACCAGCACTAATTTGCTTGAACAGATAGTTGATAACGTCAGTCTCAATGTTCTTGATGTCAGTTTTCAACTTATCCAACATAACAATATCAGCCACTGCCGGAATGTGCTCAAAAGTACGAGCCTCCCATGTATGAATGGCTCCTTCCTTATCAGTGTGGCTATCGGTGTTCAGTGTGCCTTTTATTCCGTCAATAATACTTACTTCACTTTCAGGAATGAGAGCCAGCGCAGCTTCGCGATATTCATTCAATTTGTTTTTGAGAATCTCGCCGCGTCCCTCCAAAATGAAATACTGACCACCAAAATCAATATTATCTTTTGAGTTCATCGAATCAATGACATACCTATCACCTTTGATCACATTCTCAACATTGCTGTTTTCCGCCAAAGTCAGGAATCCTTTTTTGTAGTTCTCAATAAGATTGCAAAGGGTGTCGGTTAATTCCTTAAAGCCGTCTGCCTTATCTTTCCAAGGTCTAACTTTGTTCTCATTGATAGTCAGCTGCTTGTCAAACTCATCATAGACCTTTTGGTTTTTGGTCTCGTAGTTTTTTACAGTTTTTCCCAAACTTTCACTAACAAGCACAAAAGAGTCCAATACGTCTTTCGATACGTTCAGAGCCAACATACATGTTAAGAACAAGTACATCAGGCCTATCATTTGTTGCCTAGGCGTTTCCTTGCCGTGACCCATAGTTTCCTATACTTTATTAATTACTTAATATTCAGTGACGAAAGCATATTGCCGTAAACGTTGTTCAACGATGCGACATTCTGCTCCAAAAGTTGAACACCTTGATTCAGTTTCTTAGTATTGTCTACAGTCTGATTCATATTGTCAATCATGCTGCCGAATCCGTTGATGTATTCTTTTGATGTCTCAACCTGCTTGTTCATATTGTCGAGTTGCAACTCGTAAACTGAATTGAGTGCTGACAAGTTCTTGTTCAAGCCACCCAATTTCTGAACGTACTCTGAACCAAGATCACCAACAGAATTCAACTCGCCAGTGAGTTTATTAGCAAATTGAGAGTAAGCCTCTGCAACCTGACTGTTGGCCTGATTGAATGATTGAGCCGAGTTTGCATACGAATCTGACAGCATACTTACAGATGCCGACAAAGCCTCTGTCGATTTTTGGTAAGCATCGCCCAATCCGGCAACTGAATCTGACGCGGCTTTCACCTTTGTCACAAAATCCTGAGTTGCAACACTTGCGTCAACTGTTGCACCCATCTGATCGATAGTCTTATTAAGGTTAGCCAATCCTTTGCCCAATTTCTCAAACATTCCGGGAGTGATTTCGGCTTTTTCAATCATTTCGTCGAATTTGGCCAAAGCAGAACCACTGCCACCAGCATAAACTACTCCACCACCTTGAACCGGGGCACCACCTTGAGCAACTGCACCGCCAGCAGCGACACCGCCACCGCTTACGCTACCACCTCCAACAGGAAGATCCTGTACTCTGTCGAAACTGCGTTTCGGCCTTGCTGCTGCAGGGTCTTCGTCTTCATCTTCGAGACCTGCCAACTGCGGGAATACCAATGTCCAATCCAATTCTTCTGCCAAAGGCTCAAATGCCGAGAAGAAGAAAATAAGAGCCTCGGTCAAAAGGCCGACAATCAACATTATTGATGCGCCCGGATAGTGCTGGATTTTAAACAACGCACCAACAAGTACGATTGATGCACCCCATCCGTACACATACTTCATAAAGTTTTTGTACCCCCTACTTTGGGTTAATTCGGCAATACTCATAGCTTTTACTTAATTAATTAGTTACTTATTTTCTGTTTATTTGATTTTTGATTAATATACTTTTGATGCAGCGCCTGTTTCATCAGGACCCATATATGTTCTTACACAACGGAAACCTATATAAGATTTTGCTGAATCCTGATATTCATAGGTTCTTGTTCCGTTTTGCAGATAATATGCAATGTCTTTCCATGAACCACCGCGGATAACTTTTCTTTTCATTACCGGAAGGTCATCGGGGAGAGCGTTGTACTTGTAGTCAGGACTCAGGTCGTGGGTGAATGTGTAAGCGCTTTCATCGAAAGCCGAACTTGTCCATTCAGCCACATTACCAGCCATATCATACAAGCCAAAATCATTAGCCTCATAGATGGCAACCTCAACAGTATAGAATCCACCATCGTCCAAATAATCACCACGCAAAGGTTTGAAGTTAGCAAGGAAGCAACCCTTGTCGTTACGAGTGTAAGGACCGCCCCAAGGATAAACAGCCAAATCGTTGCCGCCACGAGCAGCATACTCCCATTCTGTCTCCATAGGCAATCTATATTCTTGCTCAAAGGCCTGTCCTTGGCTTGCCAAGTAATTATTCAACAATTGTGTTCTCCAGATGCTGAATGCTGTAGCCTGTTTCCAAGTAACACCAACAACCGGATAATTGTCGTATTGCGGTGCCCAGAAATACATGTTGGTCATAGGCTCGTTGTAAGAGTACGAGAAATCACCAACCCAGCATAATGTATCAGGGTAAACATTTACATTATCATGCATAATAAATGTCGAACGGTCTTTGATTGGAATGCGTTTTCCTTCCAAATTGTAGATCTCGCCATCATATTGTCCCGTCTTATAGTTGTAGTGACGACGGTTTTCGTTTTCGAAAGTGAACTTTTGGGCGGCTTGTTTGTAGTCGATCCAAAAATAGTCATAATTCAACTTACGGGTATCTATGTCACGACGACGATAGAAACGCTCATGCTCTGGATAATACAAATCCTCAAGTATTGTTTTTTCCTCCTCACCTGACCAGTTGATTGGCTCTTCCCAATTGATAAACGGAGGATCGATAGGCTCACCATACTCATCTTCAGAAATAAAGTATGCATCGATTTGCTCACCTAACAATCTGTAAGCCAATGAATCTCTAACCCAAAAAACGAACTGTCTATACTCGTTGTTGGTTATTTCGGTCTCGTCCATCCAGAATGCTGCTACTGAAACGGTCTTGGACTGTGCCGTTGTTGCCCAAGGAACATCTTGGTCGCTTGGTCCCATACGAAAACTACCTTTTGGCACTAAAACCATACCAAACGGAGGCGAAGTATAACTTGGCGTCCTATCTTGAACACCAATCAACTCGCCATTGCCACCAGAGGAACATCCTGCAAGTATGAGTAATACTGCACTCACATAAGCTAATTTTTTCATACTCCAACTATATTTGTTTTCACACTCTAAAAATCACAAAAAAAATAAAAATTCCAAAATTTTTATAAGAACCTTACACTCTTGTATTTCCTATTGTCTTTGTCTTTGCTCAAATTAAATGAATAACCAAGCATAAACTCTAACGAACCGGAACTATAGTTTATTATACTACTCGTTGATAAATCATACGACACTGCAACTTCAATGCCAGATGGCAGCGAAATACCCGCCAAAAATACAACAGCATCGATTGGTTTGTATGCTACACCGCCGTAAAATTTCTCGTTGTACGTCAAAATTCCTGTCAGCGAGAAGGTTGTGGTAGCGAAATCGGTTGCAATAAAAAGGTTCGGTTTGAGGGTGAACAATGGGTTAGTCAATTGATATTCGTAACCCGCTCCCACAAACAGTTGCCTTGCAAAGTACGACGATTTCACTTCTTCGCCTGCCGCTGTCGATGTATATTTGATTTGCGACTGCAACAAGTTGCGCATCGAACAAC
>JAEEGJ010007248.1_pt1 | contig 32083 bp, 26 predicted proteins | sample 8958761 | NCBI WGS metagenome assembly JAEEGJ01 (sample SAMN16246546, study PRJNA631951) | gut metagenome | biome: gut microbiome; feature: rumen; material: RS-attached | host: Bos | place: Iran: Karaj | collected 2018-10
ACGACTGAAGAGATTGCAAGAGCCGGCGGCGGCACCGCCTCGGGCCATGCGGATATAACCTCAGTTGTCATCGACAACCGTGAGGTCACTCCCGGTGCGCTCTTTATTGCCATAAAAGGCGAGCGCCTCGACGGACATGCCTTCGTCGACGCGGCCGTATCAGCCGGGGCCGCTGCCGTCATGGTTCACAATGACGGCGTCAATGTGAGCGTCCCGGTCATAAAGGTCGCGGACACCGAGAAGGCATTTCTCGATCTCGCGCGAGCCTACAGGGAGAGCTTTGACATACCCGTCGTCGCACTGACGGGCAGCGTCGGCAAGACGACCACCAAGGAGATGATCTGGTGTGTCTTAAACGCAAAGTACAATGCGCACAAGACCGCCGGTAACCTCAACAACTCGATAGGCGTGCCGAAGGTGCTCCTGGGCCTTGAGCCTGAGCACACAGCCGCTGTCGTCGAGATGGGAATGAACCATAAGGGCGAGATCTCCGTTCTCTCAAAGACCGCACTCCCGAACATGGCTGTAATCACCAATGTCGGAGTGTCTCACATAGAGAACCTCGGCAGCAGGGAAGGCATACTCGCCGCAAAACTTGAAATACTCGACGGCCTGAAGGAGGGCTCAACGCTCATCCTGAATGCCGACAACGATATGCTCTCGAAGGTGAAGGAATCCGATTTTGACAATCGCTTCCCGATAAGGACCTTCGGAATTCACTGTGACGCGGACGTCACCGCAAGAGACATCAAATATCTCGAAGCTTCTACCGAATTTACGGCATCGGTCAGACCTTCGAGGTTGTCCGGCCTTGACGGCGCCGACGGATGCGAGAGCGAAGACTGTTCGTTCGACGTTTTCCTCCCTACGACGGGCGAGCACAACGTGTACGACGCTCTCGCCGCGATAAGTGTCGGCGCCGAGCTGGGCATAGAACCCGAAAGCATGGCGAAGGCCCTTGAGGGTTATGTGCCGGCCGGCATGCGTGAGAAAGTGGAGATCGTGGGCGGTATAACACTCGTCGAGGACTGCTACAACGCGAGCCCCGATTCCGTACGCGCTCTCTCGAACACACTCAGAATAAAAGGCGAGGGCGGCCACAGAAAGATCGCCGTCATCGCAGATATGCTTGAACTCGGAGACTACAGCGAGAAGGCGCACCGCGACTGCGGCAAATATCTTGCGGACGCAGGCGTCGACATGCTCATGACCTACGGTCAGCTCGCGAGATACACTGCAGATGAAGCGAAAAAAGAGGGAGTCCTCAGGGTTCTCGAGTTTGACTCGAAGGAGGAACTTGCGAGACACCTCATACCGATGCTCAGACCCGGCGATGTCGTGGCGTTCAAAGGCAGCCGCGGCATGCAGCTTGAAGACGTAATTGAGCTCGTAAAAGGAGAAATCAAATGAATACGGTTGTAAATTACATTGTGGCCATCGTGCTGAGTTTCCTTATCTCAGCCTTGCTCGGCTATGTCATCGTACCCTGGCTCCATAAACTCAAATTCGGCCAGACCATTCTCGACATAGGACCGAACTGGCACAAGAACAAGCAGGGCACACCTACAATGGGCGGAATAATGTTCATCATCTCCGTCATCGTCACAACTGCCGTCGTAATAGGCCTGAACCTGATACTCGGCAAGGATGTGGTCGGAATGGGAAGCCCCGTGCCCGACAGCCTTAAGGTCAAACTCTATGCCGGCATAGTCCTGGCTCTCGGCTTCGGTCTCATAGGCTTTGCTGATGACTATATCAAGGTTGTCAAAAAGCAGAACGAGGGCCTGACCGTAATTCAGAAGACACTGCTTCAGCTGGCTCTCTCAGCCGCTTATATAGTTTCGCTCTCCCTCTCGGGAGACCAGTTCATGTTCATACCGTTCAAGGGCAATGTGACCTACGGCTCGCCGATAATCTTCGCGATATTCACGGTTATCGTCATCTATGCCACGGTCAACGCCGTAAACTTCACGGACGGTGTTGACGGACTCTGCGCCTCGGTCACTGTCACCGCGGCTCTCTCGTTCGCGGTCATGGCCGCTCTGCGCCATTATATGGGCGCATCGCTCGTCTCGTGTGCGCTCCTCGGAGCCTGCGCGGGCTACCTCATCTGGAATTGGCACCCGGCCAAATGCTTCATGGGGGATACGGGCTCCATGTTCCTCGGCGGCATGATTGTCGCTCTGGCTTACGCCATCGACTGCCCGCTGATTCTTCTCGTCGCAGGTTTCGTATACGTCCTCGAGGGCCTCTCGGACGTAGTTCAGATAGGCTATTTCAAAGTTACGAAGAGAATAGCCAGACGCAAGGACCCCAAGGCCACCGGCAAGAGACTTCTCAAGATGGCGCCCATACATCACCACTTTGAAAAGAGCGGATGGTCTGAAGTCAAAATCGTAATCGTGTTCTCACTTGTGAACCTTCTGGCGGGTGCGCTTGCCTGCCTTCTCATAAAATTCGGATAAACGGAGACTTTTATGGCTGCTGAAAACACCAAAAGAAGAATAGACCCGAAGCTCCTGTCCCACGGCGGGATGGATCTCACATTCCTCACGCTGGTACTGACGCTTCTGACGATCGGACTCATCATGATGTTCTCCGCGTCTTACACCTACTGTTATTACAACAATAACGGTGACAGTCTCTATTACTTCAAACGTCAGTTCTTCTTTGCCGTCGTCGGACTCGCAGCCATGTTCGGTGCTTCAAAGTTCCACTACAGGGCGTACCGCTTCATGGCGAGGCCGCTCATGTACGCGTCGCTGGTGCTCCTTGTGGTCGTGCTCGTGGTTCCGCCGCCGGCAGGATATGAGGGATTTCACAGATGGCTTTACATTCCCGGTGTCGTCACTTTCCAGCCCTCCGAAATCGCGAAACTCGCCATAGTCATCTTCCTTGCGAAGGACATAGGCGACCACTACAGTGAAATCAATTCGGATAAGAAGATGACCCTCGGCAACAGGACACTGTACGCGAGGACCTTCTATCTTCTCCGTTACATAATCATTCTCGGACTGTTCAGCGTGCTCGTGCTTCTCGAGAACCACGTATCCGGTACAATCCTTATCTTCATGCTCGGTATCATGATGCTCTGGCTGGCCGGCTTTGACTCAAAGTGGTTTATCGTTGCGGGCGTCGCTGTCGTTGCCGTGGCAATACTCGTAATCCTCAAGCCGTCGATTCTTCCGGCCCACGCGCAGCCGCGTATCACCGCCTGGCTCAACAAGGATTATGACCCTCAGGGCGTGCGCTGGCAGACTAACAACGCGCTCTACGCCATAGGCTCCGGCGGCTGGTTCGGAGTGGGCCTCGGCAACTCCAAGCAGAAGCAGCTCTACGTATCCGAGCCCATGAACGACTTTATCTTCTCGATTGTCTGCGAGGAACTCGGTATAATAGGAGCGGCGATAATCATACTGCTCTTCGTGCTTCTCGTATGGCGCGGATTCTATATCGCCTCAAAGACCGATGACAAGTTTGCATCGCTCCTGGTACTCGGCCTTTCCTTCCAGATCGGCCTTCAGGCTGCCCTCAAAATCGCGGTTGTCACGGACGTACTTCCGAATACGGGCATAAGCCTTCCGTTCTTCTCATACGGCGGCACCTCGCTTATGATGCTGCTCGGTGAGATGGGGCTGATCCTGGGTGTATCCAGGTACGCCAAAGTAAAGAAAAATCTGTTCTGATTATTCCGGGGAGAATGAAATGAGGATACTATTTGCAACAGGCGGAACCGGAGGACATATCAATCCGGCGCTTGCGGTGGCAAACAGAATAAAGGCCGTGTACGGTGATGAGGCGGAGATACTCTTCGTCGGCACACCGGACCACATGGAGGCAAGGCTCGTCCCGAATGCGGGATACGACTTCAAAACAATAAGAATCAGCGGATTCCAGCGCAGCTTTACGCCGAAGAACATAGCGCGAAACATAGCCACGCTGTTTCGCATTGTCTCCAGTTCGCAGGCGGCAGTGAAGATAATAAAGGAATTCGACCCGGACGTAGTCGTCGGATTCGGCGGCTATGTAAGCGGACCTGTCTTAAATGACGCCCACAAACTCGGAATCCCGATAGCAATACACGAACAGAATGCCTTTCCGGGCATAACGAATAAATCCCTCGCGAAGGTCGCGGATGTCGTAATGCTGACATCCGAAGAGGCGAGGGAGAGAATGGAATGCAAAAACGAGCCCGTAATCACGGGCCTGCCCGTCCGCGACGAACTCATAAACGCGGACAGGGCGCAGGCCAGGGCCGCGCTCGGCCTGCCCGACGACAAGATATTCATCCTGTCGATGGGCGGCAGCCTCGGCGCGGAGGCCGTAAACAAGGCCGTGACCGGACTCATAGTAATAAAGGAAGAGGATCACGACTGTATTTTCATGCACGCCTACGGCCAGTACGGCAAATGGGTGCCGGACAGCCTCGCGGAGCTCGGCGTGGATGTTGAAAACCGCGACGACATAATCCTGCGTGAGTATATTGACGACATGCAGGTGTGCATGCCGGCTGCGGACATACTTATCTGCCGCGCCGGTGCCTCATCTCTCTACGAGATACGGGCGCTCGGCAAGGCCTCGATTCTCATCCCTTCGCCGAACGTCGCCGAGAACCATCAGTACTATAACGCGATGGAACTCGTGAAGGGCGGCGCCGCGAAGATAATCGAGGAGAAGGACCTCACGCCCGTCCTCCTCGCCGACACGATAAACGAACTCATCGCGAATCCTGATCAGATCCGCGAGATGGAGAAAAACGCAAAGTCCATGGCGATTTTAAACGCCACGGACCTCATAGTGGAAAACATTGTAAAACTCGTAAAGCCGAAAGAGGAGAAAACGGACAAAAACGAAGAGATTGACTAAAAAAAGACAATCTTTCGGACAATAACTAAAATTGCTCGTCCGTATTGCCTGAAATTTGTATATATGGTATACTAACGAAGATATTGCAAGACTATAAACAAAAGCAATGTCGAAAGGGGTTTTTTTAATGTTATTCCAACTTTACAGTGCTCATGCTTCTATGCAGCTCATAGGCTGGGTACTGGTGTTCGTAGGCCTCATCGTAATGAACGAGATCGGCCGCAGAACAAAATGGGGCGGCATGGCTATCTTCGTAGTCATCCCCACAATCCTTACTGTTTACTTCATCCTCGCTCACCTCGGTATGTTTGGTGGCAAGATGAACCCGACAGTAGCATTCATGGACGGCTGGTTCCACTATTTCAAACTCTATGCTGCTGACATCGGATGCGTAGGCTTCATGATGATCAAGTACGGCTGGGGTATCGGTAAGAAAAAGTGGTTCAAGTGGTTCCCTTGGTTCATCGTTGCAGCTAACATTATGATCGCTAACGTTTCCGACATGGAGTCTGCTCTTGCAGCTCTCAAGATCACCGGAAACCTTTCAGGCGCATGGTGGGCTTCAAACGAAGGCGTATTCATCTACGGCGGTTGGTGGAATATTGTTAACGCCCTTGCAGGCCTTATCAACATCTTCTGCATGACAGGTTGTATCCACCTCTACACCTCCAAGGATAAGAACAAGGCAGACATGCTCTGGCCTGACATGACCATCTGGTTCATTCTCGCTTACGATGTCTGGAACTTCGAGTACACATACCTCAACCTTCCTACACACTCATGGTATTGCGGTGTTGCTCTTCTTCTTGCTCCTACATTTGCTAACGCATTCTGGAACAAGGGCGGCTGGATTCAGAACCGTGCCAACACTCTTGCTATCTGGTGCATGTGGGCACAGGTTGTTCCTATGTTCCAGCTCAGCTCCAGATTCGCTGCTGCTCTTCCGTCAGTTTACGGCGGTGCAACAGAGGCAGGCGTTACAACTATGGATCTCTACTCAAAGGCTATCGCTCTTTACAATGCCGGTCAGGGTAAGACCGCTGAGGCAGGCAAGATCATTGCCGACATGGGTATCACAGCAGATCCTCGTATGCAGGGCTTCGTAGCTATCATGGCTATCGCTATCAACGTAGTTTGCATGACGGTTATCATCACAAGGTCTATCAAGGCCGGCAAGAACCCGTACAGCAACAACGTATTCGAAGGCACAAAGGACTTCGAGGAAGCAATGGCTCGTGCAGAAGTAGCATAAGCACAAAAGTTGTTTTAAAACTGAAAAACCTGATTAGACTTGCCACCGGCGTGAGGTCTCTTCGGCCTCTCGCCGGCGGCAAAGCCAACTATAAGGAAACCTTTTATTTATCGTGGAGGATTATTTATGGCGGGAACAAACCCTAATTATCCCCTTCGTCCCGACTATGTGGATGTAAGCGGTCCCATGAAGCCGAATATTGCGGCTCTCGGTAAACTTATTACAGACCGTGTTCCTATAAAGCTCGGTATTGCAAAGGTCACAAAGGACGATCCGGAATACTGGGCAGTCCGCATTCTCGTTGAGGATGACGACGACCTTGCAAAGTGGGTTATTGACAATTTCAAAGCTATCAGAAAGCCCAAGACTTTCGCACAGCTTAAAGCAAGTTCAGGACTCAGTGACGAGGAGCTCACAGCCAAGCTTGAGAAACTCTCCTACAACGGTATCATTGAGTGGAACTATGAAAACCTTGACGGCACGAATCCGACCAATGAGAAGAGATGGATTCTGCCCATGTTCGTCCCCGGTTCAGGCGAATTCTCAAACATGAACCTCAAGATGATGGACGAGCACCCGGAGCTCGGTATGTTCTTCGAGCATATGACGAGACTTCCGCTTGAAAAGATCACAAAGATGGTTCCTCCGGGAGGAGCAGGCATAGGCATGCACGTAATCCCCGTAGAGAAGGCCATCGACATGAACGAACAGGCCATAGATATTGAACGTATATCTCACTGGCTTGACAAATACGAAGGCAAATATGCCGCTTCACCTTGTTCATGCCGCCGCAGCCGTATGACATTTGACGAGGGCTGCGCCGATGACTTCAACGACTGGTGTATCGCTGTCGGCGATATGGCTGATTATGTTGTCGAGACCGGCAAGGGCGGACGCTACATCACCAAGGAAGAAGCGCTTGAAATATTCAAGAAGGGCGAGGACAACGGCTTCGTTCATCAGATTACGAACATCGACGGTGAGGACAAGATCTTCGCTATCTGTAACTGTAACGTAAACGTCTGCTACGCTCTTCGTACATCACAGCTCTTCAACACACCGAACATGTCACGTTCGGCCTATGTTGCAAGAGTAGACAAAGAGAACTGCGTAGCATGCGGACGCTGCGTCGAGTATTGCCCGGCAGGTGCCGTAAAACTCGGCCAGAAGCTCTGTCTCAAGGACGGTTCCGAAGTTCAGTATCCGAAGCACCTTCTTCCTTCGCAGAAGAAGTGGTCTGAGGACGACTGGGACTGGGATTACAGAGACAACAACCGTATCAACTGCTACGACACAGGTACGGCTCCCTGTAAGACAGCCTGCCCGGCTCACATCGCCGTTCAGGGTTACCTGAAACTCGCTGCACAGGGCAAGTACGACAAGGCTCTCGCTCTCATCAAGAAGAACAACCCGCTTCCCGCAGTCTGCGGCCATATCTGCAACAGACGCTGCGAAGACGCCTGCACAAGAGGCACGGTTGACCAGGCTATCGCCATTGATGAGGTCAAGAAGTTCCTTGCTGCAAGAGACCTCAATTCTGCTACAAGATACATACCTCCGAAAGTTATTCCGAAGGTACAGGGCGGATTTGACGAGAAGGTTGCCATCATAGGCGCCGGCCCCGCAGGTCTCTCATGCGCATTCTATCTCGCTGAGATGGGTTACAACCCGACAATCTTCGAGAAGAACGAAAAAGCCGGCGGTATGCTCGTTTACGGCATCCCGTCATACAAGCTTGAGAAGGACGTAGTTCAGGCTGAAATCGACATCATCAAGGAGATGGGCGTCGAGATCAAGACCGGTGTTGAAGTCGGCAAGGACATCACTCTTGACGAGCTTCGCGCACAGGGCTACAAGGCATTCTACATCGCCATCGGCTGCCAGGGCGGCAGAAAGGCCGGCATCCCGGGTGAGGACGCTGAAGGCGTTATGACTGCTGTTGACTTCCTTCATGCTGTTACAGACGACGAGTCACTCAAGGTTGAGGGCGATGTAGTCGTCATCGGCGGCGGTAACGTTGCCATAGACGTATCAAGAAGTGCTGTAAGATGCGGAGCAGCTTCCGTCAAGCAGTATTCACTTGAGACAAGAGACATCATGCCCGCTTCTGACGAAGAAGTTGCAGAGGCAGAGGAAGACGGCGTTGAGATCAACTGCGGCTGGGGCCCGAAGGAAATCCTCGTTGAGGACGGAAAAGTCAAGGGCATCGTACTCAAGAAGTGCACATCCGTATTTGATGCTGAAGGCAAGTTCGCTCCTCAGTATGATGAGAACGACCTCGTAACAGTTGAATGCTCTCACGTATTCCTTTCAATAGGCCAGAGCATTCTCTGGGGCGACCTCCTCAAGGGCTCCAAGGTTGAGTTCGGTAGAGGACAGGGCGCTGTTGCCGATGCAGTCACATATCAGACTGCAGAGCCCGACATCTTCGTCGGCGGTGACGTTTACACAGGTCCCAAGTTTGCCATCGATGCAATTGCAGCAGGTAAGAAGGGCGCATGGTCAATCCATCGCTTCGTACAGCCGCATGCATCTCTCACAATAGGCAGAAACCGCTATGAGTTCAAAGAACTCGACAAGGAAAACATCACTATTCCCGACTACGACACAAGCAAGCGTCAGATCCCCGGAAAGAGCGACAAGATCACTGATCCCGTTCATTCCTGGAGAGATCCGAAACTTGTCTTCACAGAGGAGCAGGTCAAGACTGAGACTGCAAGATGTCTCTCTTGCGGTGCCTCCATCGTTGACGAGAATAAGTGCGTAGGCTGCGGTGTCTGCACAACCAAGTGCGAATTCGACGCTATCCACCTCTTCAGGGATAACCCCGAATGCAGCACAATGAGACGCAGCGAAGACAAACTCAAGTATATCCTTCCCAATGGCCTTAAACAGGCAATCAAGATTAAATTCAAGGGTGGTAAAGCTTAATTTATGCATGAGCTTGGAGTAGTTTTTACAATCATAAAAACTCTCGAGGATGTCGGAAAAGAAAATAACGTCTCCCATATTGAATCTGTTACGATTCAGCTCGGTGAGGTCTCCGGAGTTGTTCCGGATCTTCTCAAGGACGCCTGGAAATGGGCGGCTGCGAAACATGAAATCACCGATGGGTGCGAGATGCTCATTGAGACATTACCCGCAGTTACTTTCTGTGAAGACTGTGAGAGTGAATACGAAACCGTGGCTCATGGTAAAACCTGCCCGAATTGCGGCAGTGAGCATACCTACTTACTACGAGGCAACGAGTTCATGATAAAGGAAATCTCTGCCACGTAGGAAAGCGATCTTCAGGCCCGGATTCGACAGAATTCGGGCCTTTTCTCTTTATTTACCGGAGGTAAACAATGGCTGAAAGCATGTCCAAGGCCGAAGAGCGAAAGGCGCACCGTGACCAAAGGAAAAACGAGCGGAAACTCCAGATGCGGATTTTCTACATCGCCCTGATTCTGCTCGTCGTAATAATCGGTGTAATCCTCTCCTTCACCGTGTTCTTTCATGTGAGCAGGGTGGAGGTGCGCGGATACAGCATCTACGCCGAGGACCTGGTTGTCGACTCATCCGGTATCCATACCGGAGACAACCTCTTCCTCATAAACCGAGGCAAGGTAAAAGAGCATATTGTGCAGAAACTGCCGTACATCGGAGATGTGACGGTCAAAATCTCTCTGCCCAACAAGATAGTAATCACTGTCTTTGAGACCTCTGCCGTCAGCGTTGTACAGTCCGGAAACAACCTCGTTTTACTCAATGAGAACGGCAAGGTGCTCGGCACCGCAGCCTCAATGGACGAGATTTATGAAAACGGTATCCTCGAGGATGGTATCAAGCTTGAGCGCGGCGAGGCCGCCGAGTTTGAAAACGAGGATCTTCAGACCTCCGAGCCCGCGGCCCCGGCTGAGACGCCGGCCGAGGCGACTGCCGAGGCAGCTGCCGATCCGGCAGGAGAGGCCGCAGCGGCACCCGAAGGCGGTGCCGAAAGCTCCGCCACCGGCAACGGCGAGATGGTTTATGCCACGCCCGGCGGCAATGTGGCTCAGTCGCCCGTAAAGGAGCCGGAGCCGGAAAAACCGGTATATGTACTCTACAATGACAATATCGTCACCTTAAAAGGTGTAAAGGTAAAGAGCGCAAAAACCGGAAAAACAGTTGAGTTTGACTCCGAAAAGACACTCAATATCTACACTGAGATAATGAATCTTTTCATTGAAAACAGCATCACCGGAATAACCGAACTCAACCTTAAAGACGTATACAACATAACCATGAGTTATGAGAACAGAATAGATGTAAAGGTAGGTTCCATTACAAACCTTGACAGCAAGATGGCGTTCGCCGCGAAGGTCATAAAAGACCAGGATGCGGCCGAGCCTGACCAGAGGGGAGTAATCGACCTCACCATTGACAAGAAGGCCTATTTCCAGCCTGAGACAACGACGAAACCGACTACGACCGAACCCACCACTGCAGCGGAGGGAGAGACCACTCCCGAGGGTGAAACCACCACCGAACCGGAGGGCGAGACCATGACGAATTCCGCCGGTGAAAGGATCCAGGTCGCGCGTACAACAGTAAAAGAAACTACAACAAATCAACCATAAAGAACTATTGAAATTTGTTAATTCTTATGTTACTATATAATGTGTATTTATATATGTAATAATATATCTATTACTGAATATTAAACTGTTTTATAAACGGGAACTGATTAATAGGAGGAAGCTCTATGGGATTTGAAATGGCAGCTGATTTTGAGAGCGTTGTACAGATTAAAGTAATCGGTATCGGCGGCGGCGGCGGAAATGCCGTAAACCGCATGATCAGATCCGACATCAAGGGTGTTGAGTTTATAGCAATCAACACCGATAAGCACGTTCTCCTTCAGTCACAGGCAACTCATAAGATTCAAATAGGCGAGAAGGTTACAAGAGGTCAGGGTGCAGGCGCCCGTCCCGAAATCGGACAGCGCGCAGCCGAGGAGAGCAAGGACATCATCACTGATGCTCTCAAGGGCACTGACATGATCTTCATCACAGCCGGTATGGGCGGCGGCACAGGTACAGGCGCGGCTCCCATCATTGCAGCTACTGCAAAAGAGATGGGTATCCTTACTGTCGGTATCGTTACAAAGCCCTTCAGCTTCGAAGGTAAGCACCGTATGGAGCAGGCTGAGGCCGGTATCAAGGAACTCGCCAAGAACGTTGACAGCCTTATCGTAATTCCCAACGAAAGACTTAAACTTCTCTCAGGTGAGAAGATTACTCTCGCCAATGCATTTGACGCTGCGGACGACATCCTTCGTCAGGGCGTTAAGTCAATCTCAGAGCTCGTTGCAAACGCAGGTTATATCAACCTCGACTTTGCAGATGTAAGCTCTATCATGCGCGATGCAGGACAGGCCCACATGGGTGTCGGCCGTGCATCCGGCAAGGACAAGGCCGAGGCTGCTGCCAACCTGGCTATTACAAGTCCTCTTCTTGAAACAACAATCGACGGCGCTCACGGTGTCATCATCTCAATAACGGCTTCTCCTGATGTCGGTCTTGATGAAGTAACTCAGGCCTCCGAACTCATTTCCGGTGCGGCTCATCCGGATGCAAACATCATCTGGGGTGTCAGCTTCGACACATCACTTCAGGACGAGATCATCGTTACAGTCGTTGCCACAGGCTTCGGTCCCGAAGGCTTCAAGCACGCAAAGGCTGTCAAGGAAGTTGCTGAAGACAGCGATTCCCATGAGGATATCACAAACATCATGGCTTCCGATGACGATATCATGGGCTTCGGTGAGGACTCAGGTTCCTCATCCGCCGGCGGATTCGGCATGGATGACGGCTATTTTGATGCTCTTGATGATATTTTCTCAAGCAGAAGCTGATTTAGTTGTTGATTTTTATTACTCAGTGTGTTAAAATGCACGAGTGTTTTACTTAAGATAAAGACTCGAGGTGAACGAAAATGAAAGAGGGAATCCACCCGAACTACGCACCTACAACGGTTAAGTGCGCATGCGGTGCTACAATCGAGACTGCTTCCACGAAGGAGAATCTCCGTGTAGATATTTGCTCAAACTGTCACCCGTTCTTCACAGGTAAGCAGAAGCTTGTTGATACAGGCGGACGCGTAGACAGGTTCAACAAGCGTTTTGAAAAGGCACAGCAGAAATAAAACATCCGAGCCGACACACATGTGTCGGCTTATGTTTTTATATGGCAGGAGGTGACCGGCATGAAATATCTGACAATAAAAGACGCGGCGCAGGACGAATTTACCGAGAAGCGCTCGCGTTTCATAGGCTATGCGAAGCCGGTCACGACCGAAGCTGAGGCGACAGCCTTTATTGAGGAGATCCGCAAGAAGCACTGGGACGCAAAGCACAATGTCTATGCCTACGTCCTGCGTGAGGGCAACGCCCAGCGCTACTCCGATGACGGAGAGCCGCAGGGCACGGCAGGAGTGCCTGCTCTCGATGTGCTTAAAAAGCAGGGCGTCACAGACTGCGTGGTCGTTGTGACCCGCTACTTCGGCGGCATACTCCTGGGAGGAGGCGGCCTCGTACGCGCATACTCCCACGCGGCCTCGATAGCGCTGCAGGCGGCAGGCATAGTCGAGATGCGCAGTTTCACGAGCTGTGAAACGACGCTCGACTACAACCTCTACGGACGCCTGCCCGCACTCATTGCAGAGCTCTCCGGCAAGGTCACCGACACCGAGTTTGCCGATTCGGTACATGTGAAATTCCTCATCCCCGAGGAATTCACGGATCTTTTCGCTGAGAAGTTCGCCGATCTCACCCTCGGCAAAGGCTCTTTTGATACTTATGGGACAGAATACGACAAGTCATGAAAAAGGCTGTGGTATTCACCGCTGTAACCTCACCTCGAGTATTTGCAGAGATTTGTATTCTTTAAGTGTAGGTCGCAAATAATACGGTGGTTTACATCGGCAAACACCCCAGCCTTTTTTAATTCAACAAAAAATAAAACTCCCCAAAAGGGGAGTTTTTTGTTTTACTCGGCATCTTTGAGTGCTCGCTCGAGCCAGATGGAACCTATGTCCATGGCATTGTAGAGACCGGTCTTCTCCGAAGTCTTTATAATCGCCTTGGCGGGGGAGATATCCGGGTCGGTTGAGATGAGCTGAATTGTGACTTTGTCGGCCATCTCCATGTCGCCGTCCTTCTTTGTGCTCTTGATGGTGAGCATTATGACGTACGGATCGAACATGTTGCCGTAGTAGAGCGTGTTGCCGTTTCTTACCAGGGGTCTGCCCTTGTAGGTGAGAAACTCATCCTTTTTTGCGGCCAATGTGTGTCATCCTTTCAAAAACTCGCGTACCAATGTCTGGAGGAGCTCATCTCTGTCAATCTTTCTGATGAGGCTTCTGGCATTGTTGTGAGTGGTAATGTATGTGGGATCTTCGGAGAGGATATAACCCACGATCTGGCTGATGGGGTTGTAGCCCTTTTCCTTTAAAGCTTCGTAAACTTCACCCAGAATTGCTTTCATCTGAGCGTCGGAGTCTTCCTTTATGGAGAACTGGATGGTTTTATCTGTCACGGTTTACACCTCCGGTTTGTTTGTGAAATACATTATACATTAGTTTGATTGAATATACAATGAATAATTTGGGCACCGGATCAGCTTCTGAGCAGTGCTCCGAGAGCCTCCGCAGCCTTCATGGCACGGTTTACGGCGGTGTTGCACTCCTCGTCTGTCAGGGTGTGCTCAGCGCTTCTGAAGCGGAGGTTGAAGGCGACGGATTTCTTGTTCTCGCCTACCTGTGCGCCCTGGTATACGTCAAAGAGTTCAATGTTCTCGAGAATCTTGCCTGTGGCCGCTGCTATGGCCTTTTCTATCCTGAGGACAGGCATGTCGGCGTCCACTACGAAGGCGAGGTCACGCGTCGTCGCAGGGAATTTCGGAAGCGGCTTGTAGACGCGGACGAGGTCGGATTTCTCGAAGAGATATTCAACATCTATCATGGCGACGTAAGCGCGTGTGCCGATGCCGTAGTTGTCGAGAACCTCGGGATGAACTTCGCCGCAGACTGCGAGAAGCTTTCCTTCGAGCGTGAACTCGGCAGTTCTGCCGGGGTGGAACGCGGGAGCGTCCTTCTTAGGCTCGACATTGCAGTCGTCTATTCCTGCGGCGGAGAGAATCTTCTCGACAACGCCTTTCATCTTATAGAAGTCACAGCCCTTGCCGTACATGCCGAATACGAGATTCTGGTTCTCGTCCGGGAGTTCGTCCGGACCGTTGGGGATGTATACTGTGGCAAGCTCATAGAGAGCGGCCTTTTCATTCTTTCTCGAGTAGTTGCGGCCGAGTACCTCAAGCATTGAGGGGACAGCGGTCGTACGCATCACACTCGTGTCCTCGCCCAAAGGATTGCTTATGACTACGCAGTTCCTGTGAGGATTATCCTTCGGGAGCCTGATCTTGTCATACGACTTCGGGCTGATGAATGAGAAAGTCTGAATCTCCGAGAGACCGCAGCCCATGGCTGTTCTCTCGAGGAGACGGTTGAACTTCTGGCGCTCTGTGAGAGTGGCCTTGGCCACACCTGAGAGTTCGCGGTTGGGTATGTTGTTGTAGCCGTAGAAGCGGGCAATCTCCTCGGAGATGTCTGCCTGGTGGGCTATGTCGATTCTGAAGTTGGGAGCGGTTATCGTGCCGTTTTCAACGGTGAAACCTATCTTTTCAAGAATGCGTTTCTGCTCGTCGGCAGGTACGTCCACGCCTATGAATCTGTTTGTCCATTCGGGATCGAACGGCAGTGTTACAGGCTCTTTCGGGTTTGCGTAGTTGTCTACTATGCCGTCGACAACATCGCCTGCGTCGAGGAGCTGAACAAGCTCCAGAGCGCGGCGAAGGCAGGTGTCGCAGTCGTCCGGGTTGAGCTGCTTCTCGAAGCGTGCAGAGGACTCCGTGCGCATGCCGAGGCCCTTCGCTGCGCGGCGAACGGCTATGCCGTTGAAGCAGGCGGACTCAAATACGATCGTAGTGGTGTCATCCATGATGCCGGAGTACTCGCCGCCCATTACACCTGCAACGGCAGCGGGCTTCTCCTCGTCGGCAATTACCATCATCTCTTCGGTGAGAGCGCGCTCTTCGCCGTCGAGTGTGGTGATTGTCTCACCGGCCTTTGCGTTTCTGACTACGACATGGTTTCCCTTGAGGAAACGCAGGTCGAAGGCGTGCATCGGCTGGCCGTATTCGAGCATGACATAGTTTGTTATGTCGACTATGTTGTTTATGGGTCTTACACCGCAGGCGCGAAGGCGCTCTCTCATCCAGCGGGGTGAGGGGGCAACGCGTACGTTTTCAACTACCGCGCCGCAGTATCTGTAGCATTTGTCGGGAACTTCAATGTCAACCCTGAGCAGGTCGCCGACATTGCCGTGGCCGGGTTTTACTTCCGGCTCGTGGAGTTTAAGTTCCGTGTTGTAGGTAGCCGCTGTCTCACGGGCAAGGCCGATTATTGAGAGACAGTCGGGTCTGTTTGAAGTGATTTCGAATTCGACAACGGTGTCGTCAAAGCCCGTGGCTTCGCGGATGTCGCGGCCGGGAGTGCGGTCGCAGTCGTCGCCGAGGATGAAGATGCCGTCCTCGATGGCATAGGGGAAGTCATGGGTTGTGAGACCGAGCTCGGCGACTGAGCAGAGCATGCCGCGCGACTCCACGCCGCGAAGCTTGCCGGCAGTAATCTTGTCGCCGGAGGCGATGACTGACTTGTGGCGCGCTACGGGGACAAAGTCGCCCTCGTGTACGTTCTGCGCGCCCGTGACTATCTGAACAATCTCACCTGAGCCGTCATCAACCTGACATACCCAGAGGTGGTCAGAGTCGGGGTGACGCTCAATTGATTTTACCTGTCCGACAACGATGTTTTCGAGCTTTGCGCCCTCGTGTTCATAGGATTCAACCTTTGAGCCGGAAAGTGTGAGTGCTTCCGCGAAATCTCTGTCTTCGGCTTTTACGTCGACGAATTCGGCGAGCCATCTCTTTGATAAATTCATGAAAGCACCTCCTTAAAACTGCTCGAGGAAGCGTACGTCGTTTTCGTAGAGCATACGCATATCATCGAGGTCAAATCTGAACATTACGAGTCTCTCAAGACCGAGACCGAAGGCGAAGCCTGAGTATTTTTCAGGGTCGATGCCGCCGTTTTGAAGAACCTTCGGGTGAACCATGCCGGCACCGAGGATTTCAATCCAGCCTTCGCCCTTGCACATTGAGCAGCCCTTGCCGCCGCACTTGAAGCAGGATACGTCAACCTCGCAGGAGGGCTCGGTAAACGGGAAGTGGTGGGGACGGAACCTGGTCTTCGTCTCCGGGCCGTAGAGCTTCTTTGCGAGTGTATCGAGCGTGCCCTTGAGGTCTGACATGGTAATACCTTCGTCGACGACAAGACCCTCTATCTGATGGAAGAGAGGGGAGTGAGTGGCGTCGACTGCGTCAGAGCGGTAGACACGGCCCGGAGAGATAACGCGAAGCGGCGGCTTGCGCTCCTCCATGGCGCGGATCTGACACGGGGATGTCTGTGTGCGAAGAAGAATATTGTCGGTGATGTAGAAGGTGTCCTGCGTGTCTCTCGCGGGATGATCCTTCGGTATGTTGAGGGCTTCGAAGTTATAATAGTCAAGTTCAACTTCGGGACCTGAGATGATGTCAAATCCCATGCCCTGGAATATCTCTTTTACTTCGTCGAGTACTATTGAAAGCGGATGTCTGTGACCTACGGCACACTCCTCACCGGGGAGAGTTACATCTATCGTCTCAGACATGAGCTGCTTTTCGCGCTGAGCGGATTTGAGCTCTGCGACTTTCTCGTCGATATGTGCCTGTATGTGTTCGCGAATATCGTTCGCAATCTGACCGACAACCGGTCTTTCTTCAGGTGAGAGACCACCCATCTGCTTTAAGACGGCGGTGAGCTCACCCTTTTTGCCGAGATACTTTACGCGGATCGCGTCAAGCTCCTCAAGTGAGGATGTGCCTGAAAGCGCCGCTTCGGCATTCTTCCTGATTTCTTCAAGTTGTTGTTTCATATTTTCCTCCTCGTTTTCGGGGACAAAAAAACTCCGCCCCCACAAAGCAGGGACGAAGCAGTTGCTCCGCGGTACCACCCAAATTCCGGGACGAACCCGACACTCAAGTCCTCGTGACGTGAGGTGACCGTAAACGGCTCGGGAGTGAACTTCGGTCAGTGTTCCGCGCGTCGGTTCTCAACCGGTGACCGACACTCTCTGTAGCGGACATGTGCAGACTTACTCTTTCCGTCAACGTCGCTTAATTTAATTGTTACTAAGGTATATTAACACGCGTGAGAAAGAATTTCAACAAATATTTTGGTCGTTTAACCTCATCTATGGTAGAATAAGTACAGGTGATTTAAATGAATGTGAAAACGGGAATAGACTCGGTTGAAATAAGCCGTATTGAGGATGCCCTGAAGACAGCGGGCTTTGCGAAGCGCGTCTTCTCCGAGAGGGAGCGTGAGTACTTTGAGGCCCACGGTATGAAAGCGCAGAGCATTGCGGGAGCCTGGTGTGCCAAGGAGGCCTTCTCAAAGGCCATGGGACAGGGCATGAGCGGCTTTTCGCTGGCAGAGGTGGAAGTACTGCATGACGAGCTCGGAAAACCGTATTACAGCCTTCTGGGCGCCGCGGCGGAGCTCGCCGAAAGGAAGGGCGTAATCTCCCTTGACCTCTCGATAACCCATGATAGGACAAAGGCATTTGCAGTTGCCGTCTGTCTTACGGAGGACTGATTATGAAAGTTTATACCGCTGACGAAATACGCTTTGTCGAAGAGCGTGAAAACGAGACCGGCATACAGTTTATCCGGCTTATGGAAAATGCCGGAGCGGCCTGCGCAAAGCGCATAGAAAAGCACGTAAAGAAGGGCTGTACCGTCTGTGTCGTATGCGGAAAAGGCAAGAACGGCGGCGACGGCTTCGTCATCGCGAGGAAGCTCGTCGAAGAGGGGATCCGGGTGCAGATTGTCCTGGCTCAGGGCGCGCCTTTGGCGGCTGATGCCATAGACATGTACCATAAGGTTGACTCGATGATAATCGACATCATCAGGTACGACTGGGACCCTGAACTCGCGGCTTCGGCCATAGCCTCCGCTGACATCATAGTTGACTGTATTTTCGGAATAGGCTTTCACGGTGAACCGGACGATGCATGCAGCGAAGTCTTTCAGATGATCAACCGCTCCACCGGATATGTCTATGCCGTGGACGTGCCTTCGGGCGTAAATACCGACACGGGCGAGGCCTGTGAATATGCCGTAAATGCCGACGAGACGCTGGCCATAACCGTGCTTAAACCGGCACATGTGCTGTTCCCGTCGAGGGAGCTCTGCGGCAAGGTCTCCGTACTCGATATCGGAATAGGCGAGGAGGCCTTAAACTCAGTATCACCGAGGCTTGAGGCACTTGACTCATTCGAGGTTTCAAGGCTCCTGCCGGAGCGTCTGCCGCAGGCGCACAAGAACGATTTCGGCCATGTGCTTTTAATCTGCGGCAGCACGAATATGCCCGGCGCCGCCTGCCTCTCAAGCGGGGCTGCCTGCGTCGCGGGCGCCGGTCTTACGACTGTGGCATTCCCGCAGTCGGCCTATCCCGCAATATCCTCTCACATGCGTGAGGTTATGCTTCTGCCTCTGCCCGATATTGACGGCAAATTTGCAGCGACTTTCGAGTGCATTTCATCGCTCTCGGAATTCATGCAGAAGGCGGACGCAATAGTTATCGGACCGGGCCTCGGTCAGTCCGATGACGTGACCGAGTTCGTGACCACGATTCTTCGCTCCGCGAAGTGCCCGGTCGTAGTTGATGCGGACGCACTCAATGCCCTTGCCCACGATCTCTCGGTGCTTTCGGATGTCCCGGTTCCCGTCGTAATGACACCCCATCCGGGTGAGATGGCGCGCCTTACGGGTCTCTCGGCTGAAGAGATAGAGCTGAGCAGGGAAGGCATAGCCGAGGAGTTTGCGAAGCGCCATAACGTAACGCTGCTTCTCAAGGGAGCTGCAACTGTGGTTGCCTCTCCCGAGACCTCCGCGGTGTTTGTCAACCCCACGGGTAACGCGGCGCTTGCCAAGGGCGGCAGCGGCGATGTCCTTGCTGGCATCATAGTCTCGCTCCTGGCCCAGGGCCTCGGAGCAAACGATGCCGCCTGCTGCGGCGCCTTCATCCACGGCCGCGCCGCCGACATCATGGTCGGCGAAACCGGAAAGGCGGGTATGCTCGCCTCTGACCTCTTCGCCGGAATCAGGCGTGCATATGTTGAAATGGGGAAGTAGACATTGAAAACGCAGGACTGTAAAGTCAAATGACTTTACAGTCCTTACTTTTTCGGAGCAACAGCGCGTTGCCCCGAAATTTTTGTCGCACACTTGTATAACGCGCGCGAATTTGATATAATACTACGGATTATAATTCATTATTATGGGTTATTATGTTTATCTTTAAGAGAACGAAGAGGAAGAAAGATGGGTAAACTGATTGTCATAGAGGGCCTGGACGGTTCCGGAAAGTCCACTCAGACAAAACTCGTGAAAGAGTATCTCGAGTCAAAGGGAGCGGACGTGCATCAGATAAAACTTCCGGACTATGAGTCCGATTCCTCCGCACTGGTACGCATGTACCTTCGAGGGGAGTTCGGTTCATCTCCGACAGACGTAGGCGCCTATGCCGCCTCTTCCTTCTATGCAGTCGACAGATACGCCAACTTCGTCACGAAGTGGAAAGAGGACTATGAGAGCGGCAGGATTATACTGGCTGACAGATACGCTACATCGAATGCCGCCCACCAGATGACAAAGCTCGCAAGGGATGAATGGGACGACTATCTCGCCTGGCTCGAGGATTTCGAGTATGTGAAAATAGGCATTCCCAAACCTTCGCTGGTTGTCTTCCTCGACATGCCCGTTGAGATTTCCCAGAAACTCATGACGTCCCGCTACAGCGGCGACGAGGGTAAGAAGGATGTCCACGAGGCCGATGTCGCCTATCTCACCGCATGCAGGACAGCAGGTCTGTACGCCGCCGAAAAACTCGGCTGGAGCATAGTCAGGTGCTCAGAGGGCGACGGACCGAGAACCATAGAAGAAATCGTCGCAGACATTGAGAATCTGATTGACGGAATTCTCTGACAGGAGGTAGCGGATGAATCACATAGTTGAATTTGCCAACGCGGGTGACATGGATCACCTTAAGACAATCTGGCGAATGACATTTGCGGATTCCGATGAACTCATCAATACATTCATGAGTACCATGTACCGTGACGGTTACGCCATCGTCTCACGTGAGGAGGGCATAGCCGTTGCCGTCGCGTATCTTCTTCCGTGTCAGCTCGTCGTAAACGGCAGGCTGTACAGCACTTACTACCTCTATGCCGCAGCCACGCATCCCAGCCACAGGAACAAGGGACATATGTCGGGTATACTCAAAAAAGCGGAAGAGGTTGCCGTGGAGCGCGGAATTGACTTCATTGTCATCGCGCCCCAGGAGGACTGTATGTTCAACTACTACGGCAAGTTCGGCTACCAGACGGCCTTCTACAAGAAGATGGTCCACTTCACGCGTGAAGAGCTCAAGGGCAAGGCAGTTGAGCCCGATCTCAAAAACGCGTATGACATAGACATACTTGCAATCAGGCAGGAGTGCCTCGGTTTCGGTGATTACTTGAACTGGGGAAATGACGGCATTAAATTCGCGATGTATTCGCACAACGCCGCAACAGGCTCCATCGCTTTCACAAGTGACGGATATGCGATGTATTATATGGGCAAAAATGTCGTCTATGTTAAAGAGATGTGTGCTCTGTCCGATCCCGGCGAGCTCTACACGATGCTCCTTCTCGAGGAGCAGGCGGAGAGGTTTACACTGAACCTTCCCGTAAACTCACGTATTCACTCACCCGATGAGAGAATCGTCAGGGTGGGTATGTGCCTCGCACTCAACGAGAATGCGAAAATAGGCCTGTCGGAGATGCGCAATGCGTATATCGGCATGACGCTTGATTAAGGAGGAAAAAATGGTTTATCTCTTTCTCGCCAACGGATTTGAGGAGACCGAAGCCATAGCTCCGGTTGATGTTTTAAGACGTTCCGGCGTCGACATCCTGACCGTAGCGGTCGGCGATTCATCCGACTGCGTCGTCGAGGGTGCGCACGGCATCAGAGTTAAAGCGGATATTCCGATCTCGGAAATCAATTATTCCGACATCGACGCCGTAATACTGCCGGGCGGCATGCCCGGCACAAAGAACCTCGACGCGAGCGCCGAGGTCAGACAGGCAGTCAAATACTGCTATGACAATGACAAACTCGTCTGCGCTATCTGCGCAGCGCCGTCAGTACTCGGTCATATGGGGCTGCTCGCCGGTAAAAAGGCGACTTGTTTCCCCGGTTTCGAGCGCGAGCTTCACAGCTCGGTCTTCACCGGGGCATCGGTGACCGCTGACGGAAATATTATCACGGCTGACGGCCCGGGCAGCGCTTTGAGCTTTGCCAGGACCATAGCGGCCAGATTTGTAGGAGAAGATGCAGCACGCAGAGTCACGGACTCAATGCAGTGCAGATTCTGATATCCGGAGGACAAACAGGAAATGGCATTTGATGCAGACAAAGAGCTCGAGGAGATAATGCGAAAAGTCCGCTCCGAGAGCAATCAGGAGGACAGTCAGGTTCACATAGTAAGTGATGAACCTCTCGAGTCGCAGAAAAAAGATGATACGGAATACTACAGCGGAGAGGTTTACTTTGCCGCCAAGAGACCCGTGCATCCGGTACAGCCGGAGAGACCCGCGGGCACTCAGCAGAGGAAGCCGCAGTATCCGACACCGAAACCGCGCCAGCCGCAGAGAACAGGCAGACGCTACTCATCAAAGACGAGGAGACCCGTTCAGGCCGGAGCAAAGGGCCAGGGCGGCTTTACACTCGGTGCATTCATCAAACAAAACGGCACAAAGGGAGCGATAATCTATGTCGCGGTCCTTGTGGCTATCTCTGCGCTCTTTTCAATCTATGCCATGTCCTTCATGAACGATATATTTGCCTTCAATCGCAGCGATGAGGTCATAACAGTCAAGGTCTCCGAGAACATGACCACGAACAAACTCATCAACCAGTTTAAAAAGCAGGGCCTCATAAAGCGCAAGGGTCTCTGTAAGATGTTCATGACCGTTTCGGGAGGCATGCATAAGTCAACCGACTTCGACAAATACCTGAGTGGTGTTTACGATCTCAAGCCTTCAATGGGTCTTGAGAAGATGCTCCTCTCCTGCCAGGAAGAGCAGAAGAGCGAGACCGTAACGGTAACGATTCCCGAGGGCTTCAACATACAGCAGATTGCCATGAAACTCGAGAAGGCCAATGTCTGCACATCGGCCGACTTCTACAAGAACCTCGAGAGCGCGACATTTGAGTACGACTTCCTCTCGGGTATTGAGAACAAGTCATCGCGCTACAACTACCTTGAGGGTTATCTCTACCCCGATACCTATGAATTCTATGTCGGACAGAGCGCAAGCTCGGTCATCAGGAAGCTCCTTGAGAACACCGACAAGAAGTGGACCAAGGAATATGCCAACAAGGCCAAGGAACTCGGCATGTCGATGGACGAGGTCCTGACCATGGCCTCTATCATACAGAAGGAGGCGGGCGATGCGGAGCAGATGCCCATTATCGCATCCGTATTCTACAACCGACTCAAGTCGTCATCATTCCGCTGTCTCCAGTCGGATGCCACGACGGTATATGTAGCAAAATTCATCAAGCCGAATGTCTCTGTCGGTGAGGCGGATACATTCTCGCAGAAATACGATACTTACAAGTGTATAGGCCTTCCCGCAGGTCCCATCTGCTGCCCGGGCGACGACGCCATCTACGCAGTACTCTGGCCGGCGGAGACCGACTACTACTTCTTCGGACACGACACATCAGGCAATATGTACGCAGCGAAGACAGAGGCTGAGCGTAATGCCATGATGTACAAGGCCGTAGTCGGAACCGATGAGGAAGACGATGGTTAAGAGAAGACCTGAACTGCTCGCGCCCGCGGGTGACGCCGAGAGGCTCGAGGCGGCGCTCCTCTTCGGAGCGGACGCCGTGTATCTCGGCGGCAAACTTTTCAATATGCGGGCCGCGACAGAGAGTTTTGATGATGAGGCGCTGAAAAGCGCCGTCGATAAATGCCATGAAAAAGGCGTTGCCGTCCACCTCGTCGCAAACACGCTTCCGCGAAACGACGAGGTGTCAGCGCTTCCCGCGTTCTTTGAGAGCGCGGCGAAGGCGGGTGTCGACGCCTTCATAATAGCGGACATCGGTGTCATGCGCGCGGCGCAGAAGTACGCGCCCGGCATTGACATCCACATGTCCACACAGACAGGCGTCGTAAACTATGACACCGCCTCCGCGCTCTACGACATGGGCGCGAAGCGCATTGTCATGGCGCGTGAAGTGTCACTTAAGGAGATTGCGGAGATCCGCGCAAAGACTCCGAAGGACCTTGAGATAGAATGCTTCGTTCACGGTGCCATGTGCATGTCCTTCTCGGGACGCTGTATGCTCTCAAACTATCTTACCGGCCGCGACGCAAACCGCGGTGACTGCGCTCAGCCCTGCCGCTGGAAATACCATCTGGTGGAGGAGAAGCGCCCCGGCCAGTACTTTGAGATCACGGACTCCGAGGAAGGAACCTATATCTTGAACTCGCAGGATATGTGCATGATAGAGCACATCGGCGAGCTGGTCGACGCGGGCGTCGACAGTTTCAAGATAGAGGGCCGCGCAAAGTCGGCATACTATGCCGCCGCGGTCACAAACGCCTATCGCGCGGCAATAGATGAGTACCTTAAAAATCCGTCCGTCGATTTCAGACCATCGCAGTGGATAATCGACGAGATGAAGAAGATAAGTTACAGAGACTACTGCACGGGCTTTTATTTCAACAGCCCGAATGAAAACGCGCACGTCTACTATGACGGAATTTACATCCGCGAATGGGACATAGTGGCAAACGTTTTAGGCTCTGACGGTGAGTACCTTGAAGTCATCCAGAGGAATCGTTTCTTCAGGGGTGACGAACTTGAGGTCCTTATGCCGCAGACTGAGCCGTTTACGATAAAGGCAGAGGTAATGATAAACGAAGACGGCGAGGAGGTCGACGTCGCACCGAATCCGATGGCGAAGATCCGCATAAAGTGCGACAGACAGATACCCGCCGGATCAATACTCAGAAAAATCAGGGACGAATAATGGAAAACATCAGGGAAGAGACTTTGAAGATTGAGGCACTCACTCTTTCGCCTTACGCGCAGCACTGCGCCGAGACGAAGGGGCGTCTCACATTTGAGGAGGAGGACCCCATCCGTACCGCTTACCAGCGCGACCGCGACAGGATAATCCACTCAAGTTCCTTCAGAAGACTCAAACACAAGACTCAGGTCTTTCTGGCACCTACCGGTGACCATTACAGGACAAGACTTACACATACGCTCGAGGTCTCGCAGATTGCGAGAACAATAGCCCGCGCCCTTCGCATGAACGAGGACCTGACGGAGGCAATTGCTCTCGGCCATGACCTCGGTCACACGCCTTTCGGCCACGCCGGAGAGCGTGCTCTCGACGCGGCGTTTCCCGGCGGCTTCAAGCACTACGAGCAGAGCCTCCGCGTAGTCGATGTCCTCGAGAAGGAAGGCCGCGGCCTGAACCTGACTTATGAAGTGCGCGACGGCATAGTCTGTCATACCGTGGGTAAAGAAGCGGACACCCTTGAGGGTAGAATAGTGAAGTATGCAGACCACATAGCCTACATCAACCACGATATTGATGACGCCGAGCGCGCGGGTATTTTAACCGAGGACGATATCCCGACTGAACTTCGCGATATCCTCGGATACAGTAAGACAAAGCGCATCAACACCATGGTGCTTTCAATCATAGAGAGCTCGGACAGGGAGATCAGAATGGCGCCTGATATTGAAAAGGCGTATAAGGACATTCACGACTTCATGTTCGAAAAGGTCTACACCAACCCCATCTGCAAAGGTGAGGAGGGCAAGGCGATGGAGATAGTCGCGAAACTTTATGACTACTTCGTACAGCATCCCGATGAGATGACGGATGAGTACAGGGCCGTCGCCGCGAACGAGAGCGTGGAGCGGGCCGCCTGCGATTACATCAGCGGCATGAGCGACCACTATGCTCTCTCGACTTACAACAAACTCTTCATACCCGTTTTCTGGGTTGACTGACATAAAAAACGAAACTGACGGAAGGAGGGGTAGCCGTGGCAGTGCGATTGAGTGACCAGTTTTTGGAGCAGCTCAGGGACCGCATAGACATTGAGGACCTGATAGGCGAATATGTCGACTTGAAGCGCGCCGGACGGCTCTCGAAGGGCCTCTGTCCCTTCCACAACGAGAAGACCCCGTCTTTCGTGGTATATGAGGACACGCGTTCTTTCTACTGCTTCGGCTGCGGAAAGGGCGGCGATGCCATCACCTTCATCCGCGACATTGAAAACCTCGAGTATATTGAGGCTGTCAAGTTCCTTGCCGACAGGGCGGGACTCAACATGCCCAACGAGGAGTACGATGACACGATAATCCGGAAGAAAAAGCGCATGCTCGAGATGAACAAGGAGGCTGCGCGCTTCTTCCATGAGTATATGAAATCACAAAAGGGCAGTGCAGGACTGAATTACTGGCTCGGCCGCGGACTCACTCCGAAAACCATAACGCATTTCGGTCTGGGCTACGCCCCTGACGACTGGGACACCTTCATGGGCCATATGCGCTCAAAGGGCTATTCGAATCAGGAACTTTTCGAGGCGGACCTCGCCAGGAAATCACAGAAGGGTAGCCTTTATCCCACATTCCGCAACAGGGTGATGACACCTATTATCGACCTGCGCGGCAATGTCGTCGCCTTCGGCGGCAGGGTCATGGATGACACCAAACCGAAATACATAAACACGAGGGACACCCTCATCTACAAAAAGGGACAGAATCTTTTCGCATTGAACTTCGCGAAGTCCTCGAAGGAGGACAGCCTGATTCTCTGTGAGGGCTATATGGACGTAATAGCCCTTCATCAGGCCGGCTTTACAAATGCCGTCGCGGGCCTCGGTACGGCGCTGACAGACGAGCAGGTGAGGCTCATTTCGCACTACTGCTCAAAGGTCTACCTCTCGTACGACAGCGACGAGGCGGGCCGCGACGCCCTGCAGAAGGCACTCGGCAAGCTGACGCGAACTCCGCTTGCCGTACATCCGCTCACATATACGGATGCGAAGGATCCCGATGAAGTAATCAAAAAATTCGGTCCTGAGCGCTGGAAGAGCATACTCTCAGGCGCCATGAACGATATAGAATACAAACTTGTCAGTATACGAGACGGTCTCGACATCTCCACGGACGACGGGCGCGCAAAATACTTAACGAAGGCCGTGCCTGTGCTTGCGCCGCTGAGCGCAATTGAGAAGGATATTTATGCCTCCCGCCTGGCCGAGGAAACAGGTGTCTCGAAAGACGCGATAATGGTCCAGGTGAAGGACGCCGAGCGGCGCATTGCAAGGCGCGCCTCAAGGAGTGACTTCTCCGGACTCGCGAGAGACCTCGTAAAACCGACAGTTCACCTTAAGGCTTACAGGGCAGAAGAGACAATAATCGCGACTTTGATGAAGAGTCCGGACTTCTTAAAGAAGATCGAAACAGAACTTACACCGGATGACTTCATAAGCGAGGGCTACAGGCATATCTATGCCGTCTTCGCGGAGCGAACCGGCTCCGGTCAGTCGATTGAGCTCGACTTCATCTCATCCGAACTCTCGGGTGAGGAGATTTCAAACCTTGTAAAGCTTAAAAACGGCGACCTCCTTGTCTCGAATACACTGGACGAGGTCAGGGACTGTATTAAAATCCTCAAAGAGGAGAAGAAAAAGCAGAACCTGAACAATGTCGCATCACTCAGTGACGAAGAGTATCTCAAACTATTTAAAAGAGGAGACAGTTAAATGGCAGATGAAAAGAAAACCAATGTGATTGATGCCCTCATAGAGAAGGGCAAGGCACAGGGCAGCTTATCGACAAACGATATAGATGCCGCTATTGTCGAGATCGACATGGACATGAATGACCTCGACAAACTCTATGCCACACTTGAGCACAACGATATCGAGATTATAGATGACCTCGGTTCCGCTGCTCTTGAATCACTCAACTTTGATCTTGAACTTCCGTCGGCAATCGAGCTCGGCGTCGTTGACGAGTCAACGAAGAACGCCGCGATGGACGACCCGGTAAAGGTCTATCTGAAAGAGATAGGCCGCGTGCCTCTCCTTACTCCCGAGGAGGAGATAGATCTCGCCATCCGTATTTCCGAGGGCGATGAGGCCGCGAAGAAAAAGCTCGCCGAGTCAAACCTCCGTCTCGTAGTCTCCATAGCGAAACGCTATGTCGGCCGCGGCATGTCCTTCCTCGATCTCATCCAGGAGGGCAACCTCGGTCTTATCAAAGCCGTTGACAAGTTTGACTACACCAAGGGCTTCAAATTCTCGACATATGCCACATGGTGGATTCGTCAGGCGATCACCCGTGCCATAGCCGACCAGGCCAGAACCATCCGTATCCCGGTTCACATGGTTGAGACCATCAACAAAGTTAAAAAGACAAACTCCATACTGCTCCATAAAAACGGCAGAGATCCCACGGCAGAAGAGATAGCCAAGGAACTTGACATGCCCGTTGAAAAGGTAAGAGAGATCCTTCGCGTTGCTCAGGAACCCGTATCTCTCGAGACGCCTATCGGCGAGGAAGAGGACTCGCATCTCGGTGATTTCATCCCCGATGATGACGCGCTCGCCCCGGCTGACGCGGCCTCCATGCTGCTTCTCAAAGAGCAGCTGGCCGAGGTCTTGAAGACCCTCACTCCGAGAGAGGAGAAGGTCCTCTCTCTGCGCTTCGGCCTCGAGGACGGCCACCCGCGCACCCTTGAGGAAGTCGGCCGCGAGTTCAACGTAACCCGTGAGCGTATCCGTCAGATTGAGGCGAAGGCGCTTCGCAAGCTCCGCCATCCGAGCCGCTCAAAGAAGCTTAAGGATTTCCTCGACTGATTGTAACCATTCTGTAAGAAACCCGTGCAATTTTTGTAATTGCACGGGTTTTTAATGTATATAGACGAATTTTGTGGTACAATACCGTAGACAAAATTTTGGAGGAGAACGAAATGTATAACGTACTTGTGTGTGACGACGACAAGGCAATACTCGATTCCGTTGAGATCTATCTTCAGAATGAAGGTTACAAGGTCTATCGCGCGACAAACGGAATAGAGGCCCTGACAGTTGCCGAAAATGTCGAACTGCACTGCATCATCCTTGACATAATGATGCCGGGCATGGACGGCCTTACGGTGACGAGCAAACTTCGTAAAGATAAAAATATACCTATTATACTTTTGTCCGCGAAGTCGGAGGATACTGACAAGATTGCCGGTCTCTCATTCGGAGCCGACGACTATGTAACAAAGCCTTTCAACCCGCTCGAACTTGTAGCGAGAGTCAAATCACAGATAAGACGTTATACAACACTCGGAAGCCTTGAGACGAAGGACACGATACTCCGTTCCGGCGGACTTGAACTCGATACCGAGGCCAAGACCGTAACGGTTGACGGTGAGCCCGTAAAGGTCACCGCGACGGAGTACAAGATACTTGAGTATCTCATGGAAAACATGGGTCACGTTCTCTCCACAAATCAGATCTACGAAGCGGTCTGGCACGAAGAGGCCTTCGCTACCGAAAAGACCGTAACGGTCCACATCCGCAGAATTCGCGAAAAGATAGAGATCAATCCTAAAGATCCTAAATACATTAAGGTGGTGTGGGGCATTGGATACAAAATCGACAAAGAACCTTAGACGCACAATCATAAAGGTGATACTCGTTATCGCCTCCTGTGCTTTGTTTGTAACAACCTACTTCTTCGGACAGCAGCTTGTACAGTTCTATATTGAGAACACTGACGGTTATCTGACCTCCCTTGACTCGATGGAGACGGTGCTCGGCAACGGTAATTCAACCTTCGCCAAGCAGATCCGCTCCGAGACGGGAAAGGTCCGTTCTCTTGCTTCAAAGTATGTCGACGACGAGTTCGTCGAGTCCGGTGAAGCTTTTGCGCAGTATGAGGCGGAACTCCGTGACCGTTATAAGAAGAACATAGACGGCCGCATTCTCCAGGAGCAGATAAACTTCATAGAGAGCAACTATGAATATGATTATGAGCGGGAAGTCTATACATATCCCGGTTTTGACGGCATTGATATAGTTGATTTCTCTTCAGAACAGCAGATTCAGGCTGACCGCAGTTTTGTTCAGCTGGGCGACTATGAGATTCACGGTATTACAACCATAGACGGAGTCCGTTACTATAAGGGCTTCCCGGTTGATGAGGCAAATATCGACAAGGACGGAATATCTGATGAACTTACAAAGCAGATGCAGGCTGAGCTTGCAACCCAGAAGGGTTCTTTCAAGACCGATTATGCCAACCTGAAAGCTGAACTCTCCGAACTCACTTCATATAAATATTTCCTTCTCAACAAGACGAACGGCATGATATATACAAATATCGAGAATGCCGAAACAATAGAGGAGGCTACAGCCCTTTATCCCGACAAGGATGATTACAGGGCAAGCGTTGTCGGCGGAGAATTCTCCATAAGCCGTGCGCTTCGCAACGTTTTGGAGACAGGGCAGAAATTCATTTCCGGAAACTACATCACCTCAGAAAATGATTACTATAACTACTGCTTCGGCACGCTTGACATGGATAAGTACGATATGTTCATCTATGTCGATCTGACTCCGGACGGTAACGATAGATTCGCCGATATATATAAGGACTGGAAGGCCATGTCCGACTCCGTAAGTGAGAGAATGCGCAACACTCTCATCTGCCTTGCGGCCTGGATCCTGTCCCTTGTTCTTCTTGCGGTATTTGCGGGCAACCCGGGCGAGGACGGCAAGATGAAGGAGACCCTTCTCGACAAGCTCCCGAACAGCATTCACTTCGTAATGTCTGTCATGCTGGTTATGGGATGTGCCGTGGCACCCATGGGTATCTACCTTGAGTTCGTGAACTGGAACTTTAAGCCGTCGCTCATAGTGGCGGTAATAACCGTTCTCTCAAACCTCTTCTTTATTGAATGGCTGATGTCCGCCTCAAGGCAGGTAAAGAACAGGAATTTCTGGAAGAATACCATCATTTATAAAGTCTTCATAAAGAACTGGCCGGCATTTAAGCGCTGGGCAAACTCCGGCATCAACAAGATCACAAACGGCGAGATAAAGAAGCGCGTCTTCTATGTCTTCATCGCGTACCTTGTTGTAATGGTTGCCGCCGCATGTATTCCGTTCATCGGAGCGGGTATAGCGGTAGTCGCCTCAATAGCCATGTTCATCTATGTTCTCAAACTCTCCAAGGGCCTTGACGCCATCTCATCCGCTCTCACAAAGGCGGAGGGCGGAGACTACGACTTCGCGGTCGATGTAGATGTCATGCCCGCAGCCCTTCAGTCGATGGGCGAGAACGTAAACAACCTCACAAACGGTCTGAACATAGCAATCGATGAGGCCACAAAGTCAGAGCGTATGAAGACTGAACTCATCACTAATGTCTCACATGACCTCAAGACTCCTCTGACCTCAATCATCACATACACTGACCTTCTTAAACAGTGTGATATTGAAGACGCCACTGCAAACGAGTATATAGGCGTTCTCGATGAGAAATCACACCGTCTCAAGAAACTCGTTGAGGACCTCGTGGAGGCCTCCAAAGCCTCTTCGGGCAATGTAACGCTCAACATGGTTAAAATCGATGTAAACGAGCTCACAGAGCAGATTTACGGCGAGTATGAGGACGATTTAAAGGACGCGAACCTTGAACTCAAGATAAACGCTCCCGAGGACCATGTATTCATAGTTGCTGACGGCCAGAAGACCTACCGCATTCTTGAGAATCTCTTCTCAAATGTCAAGAAGTACGCAATGCCCGGCTCACGTGTCTACCTTGATATTGCATCCGGCAGCACGTTCGCCAGCATCACCATGAAGAATGTCGCGAAGGACGAGATGCACTTCGATGTCGAGCGCCTTACTGACCGTTTCGTTCAGGGTGAAGAGTCACGCACCAACGAGGGTTCGGGCCTCGGCCTCTCAATCGCCAAGTCCCTCACGGAACTCCAGGGCGGACGCTTCAGCATAGGCGTTGACGGCGACCTCTTCAAGGTCACCGTAGCCCTTCCGAAATCAAAGGACTAAACCAAAATTAAAAGCTCCCCTCACGGGGAGCTTTTTTATATTACTTTTATTTCCTTGTCGAGGCTGAAGGCGTAGACATAGGCGGCTTTGACTTCCATTCCGAGTACCTGCGAGAGCGCCTCGGCGTAGGTTGTAAGCTGTGCCTTGTGCCGCTCAATAAAGTCCTGCTCAACTTTTGATCTGTCCGTCTTGTAATCCAGTATTACAAGTTTTCCGTCTTCCACAAATACGCAGTCTGCAATACCCTGGATAAGCACTGTCTCTTCAGCCATTTCTCCCGTGAGGGAAGGGTTGAATCGGACAGCAGGTACAAGTACCGCGAACTTGTGCTCACGCCAGACTTTTTCGCTGCGTTCCATACGCGCAAATATATCGGACTTAAAGAAAGTTTCGACTTTTCTGATATTGATTGATTCGGCTTCGGCCTCTGTGAAGTAGCCTTTTTCATAGAGCTTCTGTACTTCTGCCGATGCATCTGTCTTGGCTTCATCAAAGTCTGCGAACTGCATGAATCTGTGCAGGCACGTACCTTTCTGCGCGGGTGTCAGTTTGTCTCCGCGCAGGAACTCCGGCTCTGCCGACGCAGAGTACCTCGTATCAAACCCGGCCGCCGCAGTC
>JAEEGJ010007249.1_pt1 | contig 32064 bp, 30 predicted proteins | sample 8958761 | NCBI WGS metagenome assembly JAEEGJ01 (sample SAMN16246546, study PRJNA631951) | gut metagenome | biome: gut microbiome; feature: rumen; material: RS-attached | host: Bos | place: Iran: Karaj | collected 2018-10
GCCGGTTCAATCCCGGCTCCCGCTACACTAAAAATCAACGAGTTACAGAGATGTAGCTCGTTTTTCTTTTGCCTATGGTGAAATTCGGGTGAAATTCGCGACGAAAAAGTTAGCCTGTGAAATTCAGTGGAATACAGCTCTATCTTATGACAATTCTTGTTATTTCAGTAACCTTCTATTAGGGGATCTATGTCAATGCCGTCCTTGGATATAATGTCAGAAATATCAGCTATGACCGACTGTAATGGTTCTATATTACCTTCACTCATATCCAAGATGGTCTGGTGGTATGGCTTCTTCAGCTGTTCTTCCAGGTCAACCTTAAACTTGGCATATAATTCTGCGTTATCCTCTTTCCATTCTGAAAAAATCTTTTCGTCCATAAATTACCTCGTCTTTTGTTCTAGCTCTTTTTGAATAAATCGTCTGCCGTTATCTGTTTGTTGACTTTTCTCGCGTACATATTATTATATAATCCGAAGGGCGTAACGTAAACTATTGAAAAGGATTTCTTCGTGTTCGTTACTTTTCTAAATGTCCGCAGACGCTCTTCTACATGGTTGGCATATGCTTTTGTTATCTCATATTCGCCGCCAGAGTACTTCATTTCGCATACGCTGATAGTTTTGTCTTTCCTATCTATCAGCAAATCGATTTGTCCACCTCTTCTCAGATCCTCATCTGCATTAGCATCAGTCCCCCTGATTTTCCCCTTAGTCGGCTACGATCGCCGATCCGCTTCCCAACGACTGCCAATCTTCATCCCAACGATTGTCAATCAGCAGTGCGCTCCACGCTCCAACGCTCCAACGCTCCATTGTGATTCCTGATGCTGCATCGTGTGACTATATAGTATAATATTGAATTTATATATATTGTAATATATAAATTATTAATATATTAAATTATATACTAAGTTATATAATATATTAAGCTATATATATTAATATATTACATATATTCATTATAGTACTTCATATATATAAATATAGTACTTCAACATGAAGCACAAATAATGAAAACACCAAATGGAGCGCTGGAGCGCTGGAGCGTTGGAGCGCGAAGGGGCGCAAGGAACTCCTATGTCCCCGATCTGCTGTCATAGTCGGAGGCACATCATGGTGAGGTCATTCTTCGCCCTCGCGGATGGTGAAGGGGCTCCAGCGGTAGAACTTGGAGAGGTCGATCCAGTCGCCCAGCTCGTTGATGATGTCGGTGGTCTCGTCAGGGCCGCCGAAGCCAGCGGTGATCTCCACCTTGTTCTCACCTCCGCTAGCGAAGTCGGGCAGGTCGCACACCAGGAACTGCACGAGGTTGCCCAGCATGATGTTATAGAACTTGCCGCCTGCCATGTCGCGATGGACGACGGCCACGCGCTTGTCACCCTTCCTGCTGTCGGGGAGGGTGAACACGTTGAGCTTCTCGCCATCCTTCGAACTTGTGCCCAGTGCCACACGGTCGCCCTTGAACTCTCCGATCAGCATCACGTCGCCGATCTCGCCCTCGTAGAAGTTGCAGAAGGCCATGGCGGGATAGCCGTTGTCCGTGAGGTTGATAAGACAGTAGTGTGACCATCCACGCCCTCCGCTGATGCGCTCTTTTGCCTCTGAGTCGGCAGCCAGCTTATATTCGAAGTCGTTTAACTCCGAGTGGTCGAGATGGAACTGCTTCTTATCCCATTTATACACGTGGGTGATGTTGGTGATTCCGATGAAATACTCGGTGATGGTGAAGTCGGTGCCTTTCATCGGCAGGTCCCAGCTGATGGGAGTGCCCTTCACGTCGGGCTGGAAATCGTCGAGCGGACTCTTCTCGGGCTTCATGGTCTGTGTCTGAGGGTCGTAGTCGTACCAGCATAGCAGGTTCTGGGGTATGTCGTGCTGCTCGTAAAGGCTGACGGCGAAGATGCGGTGCCCATTGTCCTTGCGCCAGATGCAGGCAGACATCTGGTTGATATCGGTCTCTGAGGCCAGATCGGCGTAACCGTTCTTGCGGTCGATGAGGATACGGAAGTCGTATTCGTCTTCATAGATGGATGCCGTGCCGCTCTGGCGTGTGCCCTTGGCTGGATGATCGGCCTGCTTGAGCACCTCGCCTACCACCCATGTAGGCAATGCCTCGTTGAAGGCGCGAAGCAGTTTGATGACATCGGGTGACTGGCCGCCATTCTTGACGCTGATGGTCTTCGTGCGCCACTGGCTGTTCACTTCGGAGTTCTGCAGCTGAACCTCTGCCCGCATGCAGGCGGCGACGGTCAGCAGAATCAGGGATAGGATTGTCGTTCTCATTTGGGTCGATGTTTTGATTGATGGTGCAAATTTAATAAAAAAATCCATATTCCGTGTCCTATAATTAAATTTTTGATTAATTTTGCAGCCAAAATCTCAAGACGATATGACAAACGGTATTTATACGATTCTGCTGCTCATCATGAGCAATGTGTTTATGACGTTCGCATGGTACGGACATCTGCGCCTGCAACAGTCGGGTATCTCCTCGAACTGGCCTCTCTATCTGGTCATCGCCTTCTCGTGGATGATTGCCTTCTTCGAGTACTGCTGTCAGGTGCCAGCCAACCGAATTGGCTTCATCGATAACGGTGGTCCCTTCAACCTCGTGCAGCTGAAGGTGATCCAGGAGTGCATCTCGCTGGTGGTCTTCGCAGTCATTGCGAACTTTATCTTCCAGCACGAGCAGCTGCACTGGAACCACGCAGCAGCAGCCCTCTGTCTTGTAGCCGCTGTCTACTTCGTCTTTATGAAGCCATAGAAATGATAAGCCCCCGCCGATTGGCGAGGGTTTATCATTATTGCTCAGGATTCTCAGTGTCGTGACCATAGAACTCCATCTTCTCCATCTCGGGTAGGCCGTTGAGGAAAGCCTGTCCTTCCTCGTTTGAGATAGTCTTGCCGTTATGGCTGCATTCGTCGATCTCGCCTGCAATCTTCAGGACGGTGAAGTGATCGGCCTGCTGGCCGTTCTTGAAACCGATCATCTCCGTAAAGGTGGCAGGACCGCCTGCTGAGCCTGAGAGCACCAGGTAGCCTGTGTTGTCCTTGCTGACCTTCGAGGGCTTCTGGCGTGGCGTCTCCATGGCGATGAGGTGGAACAGGCCCTTGTCGTCGCGTGAGAAGAAGGCGCCATACTCGTCTTTCTTGTCGTGAATCCAGATGACCTCATCGGGACCATAGGGAATCCAGACGTGTGCCCACTTCGTGAAGTGGAGGTCTTTGTATTCGCCAGGATTCGTCTTGATGACCATCTTCTCCATCTCAGCGAGGTCGCTCTTCCATACAGGTTGCTCCTCGTCGATCATGTTGTGATAGGTCTCGTAGAGGTGCATGATGAGCTGTCCGCCACGTATGTAGAACATGCCGACGGCAGAGCTCTCTGGGGCGTCGCGCTCGAAGCAGAGCTCCAAGCCCTTGGGACCCTCGAACGCCTCGAGAATCTGGCAACCCACGTACTCGCCTTCATCGTCGGCATTCCAGCCGGCGCCCCATTGCTCGTCGTACATGCCAATCTCCTCGTTGACATAGACCTTGGTGCTGTCGATCAGCACGTCGAGAGCCAGTGACGACTTGCGATCCTTGTCGTACTCATCCTTGGGGGCATTCTTGTATTCGCCCTTGAACTGGAGTTTACCCCAGATGTAGCGACCGCCAATCGTGGCGCACAAGCGCATGCGTTCCACTTTCATGCCGTACTGCTTCTCGAGCTGTTTCACGGCAAAATCGGGCAGAGCCTTGGGCTTGTTCCACTCACTCTGGTCGTACTCGATGTTGAGGCGCTTGCGCGACTTCAGGTAATTATCGGTGACGATGACGCTGCCTTTCCATGTTTCCTCCAGCTTATCCTTGGAATTGGCGTAGGTGAAGCGTGCACAGAGCGAGGGTATGGTATTACGGCCGTGACGCTCGCCGATGCTGGGACGGTTGCCATCGGGATCCTTCAGCACCTCGTCGACGAACTTCAGCTTGATGACCTTGCCGTCGTCTGAGAGCAGGTTGGTATAGTCGGCGATATTGCGACGGAACATCTCCTGCAGTGCCCAGCTCTGCCTGTACTCCTCATACCAGCTATCGTTGTCGTCAGTCTTCTGAGGCTCCTCGATATGGCTCCAGTAGAGCACCTGCAGATAACCCTCCCCGTCGGTGCCCATGATGAACATCGGCATGGGGGTGGTATCGTTCTCCTCGATGATGCTGTCGATGACGGCAGCGATGGTGTCGGCCTTCGTGGGGCCTTCGACCTTGCCCTTGCTCTTGCAACTCAGCATCAGGGCTGTCGCACACAAGGCGACGATCAGTAATTTCTTCATGTCTTTAATTGTCTGTTCTTAGCGTAGAGATAGGCGCCAATGCCAAGCGGAATGAGGGCGATGACGACGATGATGAATCCGAAGAAGAAGCCGAAGAGCGTGGCAAAGCCTCCCTGACGGATGTGGGGGGCTGGCAACTCCTGGGCTATCGAGTCGCGCACGGCCTCGTCGGCGATGGAGTCGAGGGCGGCTATCTGCTGGTTGTAGACTTCCCATTGCGCTTCGTTCTCCTTGCCGGCATGCTCGTCAGCCACATACGATGCCAAGGCGAAGATGACGGCTGCGCAGATGAGCACAGCCCCCAGGATGAGCAGCAGACAGCCGCAACCTCGCTTGAATGGTGACGGATTTGGCATCGCTCAGTGACCTTTCAGGGATTAAAGGCGTTTCCGATATCCTCCTTGGTGAGGGTGGTCAGCTGCGCCTTGGTGGCATTGTTGACATTCGAGAGGCGGTTGGCCTGCTCCTGGATGGACTTCTCGAACATGTTGCGCACGAATCGGGCATTACCGAAGTTACGGTCCTTATGTGCCACGGCATAGTCGAGCTTCTCCGAGAGATATTCCTCAGCGTCGGGTGCCAGTGTGTACTGGTTCTTCTTCAGATACATCTTGAAAATATCCTTCAACTCTTGGGCAGAGTAGTCGGGGAAGTCGATGTAACGGTTGAAGCGCGACCGCAGGCCGGGGTTGGAGTCGATGAAACGGTGCATCTCGTCCTTGTAGCCAGCGACAATCACAACGAGACGGTCACGGTAGTCCTCCATGCGCTTGAGGATGGTGGACACAGCCTCCTGACCGTAGTCGTTGCCATTGCCACCCTCGGGGGTGAGGGCGTAGGCCTCGTCGATGAACAGCACGCCATCGAGGGCTTTCATGATGATGCTGTCGGTCTTGGGACCTGTCTGTCCGACATACTGGCCACAAAGTCCTGCACGGTCGGTCTCGACGGTATGTCCCCTTTTCAGCACACCGAGATCCTTGTAGATACGTCCGACGATGCGGGCGACGGTGGTCTTACCCGTACCAGGCGATCCGTAGAACACGAGGTGGTAGGACACCTTGGCGTTCTTCAGTCCCTGAGCCTCGCGCTGTTTCTGCAGTTTCACGAAGTTGGCCAGCGAGCGCACCTCTTTCTTCACGGAGCCGAGGCCAATGAGGCTGTTGAGCTCTTCGTAAGGGTCGCCCTCGAGGGGGTCGTTCACGATCACGGTGTCTTTCTTCTCCACCTGTTCGGTGTTCTGTGCCGTATTGTCGGTGGTGTCCGTCTCCTCATCGTCGTCTACCAGAGCGCCGATGATACCCAGGACAACTATCATCGCAAAGGTGCTGATGGCCAAGCATCCGCAGCCTTTGAGAACCTTGTCTTTTACTTCATTGAAATCTGCCATAATGTCGTTTTGTCTTGTCGCTATGAAGTGATATTATACTTCCGCTGGTGTTGTCTTTGGCTGCTTGGTCTTCGAGGCCAGCTCCTTCAGTTTGTCCTTACCCTTGAAGGCGAATACCCAGATGAGGAATCCTGCCAATACCAGCAGACTTATGCCCAGCAACGGACGGTAGAACAGCCATGCGATGGCAATGACAATCAGCGACCAAGCGATACCGATGACCGTACAGATGACGCCGATGCCCCATCCGAAGATGCCAGCGATGAAAGGTACCACCTTGAGGATGGTCTCGATGAAGCCGAAGATGCCCTTCAATCCGCCAATCACCATGACGATACCGATAATACGGAAGAACCAAAGCAGCATGTTGTTGGCCTCTTTCTCGGCCTCGATGATCTCGTCGCCACTCTTCTTGCCCATCACGAGGGTCTGGAAGCGCTTGCCGTTCTTGGCCTTGAATGGCTTGAAGCTATCGCCGTCGACAACAGCCATCACCGTTACCTTGGCAGGAACAACCTTCTCGAAGGTCACGCGAACGTCGCCCACCTCAGGAGAGCCAGGCACACGTCCGAAGTAGAGGATATTGTTGGCCACGTGGATATACTCCAGATCCTTCTTGTTCTCTGCATTTTCCATCTGTCTGTTGATAGAGTCGTTGACAGCTTGGATAGAGTCGAGGACAGCCTTGGCAGAGTCGGAGAGCAAGGCACGGATAGAGTCGGGGATAACAAGTGACTGAGCAGGCTGCTGTGTCGTCGGCTGCTGCTTGGTACTGATGCTCTTCTGCACACCATAGAAACGCTCGTAGGCAGCCTGTGTGCTTTTGTCGAACTGCTTCAGCAGATTCTCAGCAATCGCCAGATTCATGGCCTCACGCGAAGAGATGCTGTGGATCAGGCTCTCATTCAACTGATAGGCACCGAACGATACGTTCTCTGCATACTGCTCAGCATCGTCTACGGTGGTCAGCACCATATTCTTGTTCTGATAGGCAGGATCATGGAACTCACTCGACTGGATGGGACTTGACACCCACTGCTTCGAGTAAGTGTATGTCGTGGTGGTCACTTGCTTGCCACCCAGCTTGTCTTCTGTCTTCTCCTCTGCATGCTCCACCCACTGATAATACTCTACGCTGCGTCGGAGGGCAATCGCCTTGGCGCCGATGCCAAACTGAGCGTCGCTCAGCGAATCCTCGGTGGTGGCCATGGCCGTACCACAAATCAGTTCACCGTCGAGCGAGGCGTCCTTCTTGTTGGGATTCTCCATCTCAACGTACTTGCTGCCAGCCTCGTCGAGCATCTTCTCTGTCTTCACTGCTCTGCCTTCGTTCCACCAAAGGAGGGCTGTACCGATGACAAACAGCAGTATTCCGCTGCCGATTGCCTTAAACGAATTTCCTACTCGGGTGCCATAACCCATTGTTGTTGTTTCTGTAAACGCCATAATGTTTAAAAGTTTATTGGTTTTAAAATCCTTTTAATGCTGCAAAGATACATAATTTTTTTTAATTAGTGGGGTTTTATCAATCTTTTTGTTTACTTTTGCATGCAAAATAGAGTCAAATGATACAAATGAAGAAGTTTTTGTTATTTATGACACTGGCTGCCAGTGCTGCCCAGATGTCAGCCCAAGGTTTCGACAACCTCCCTATTCCTGCTGTTGAGGAGAAAGTCATCGACAATACGCCCGATTCTATCGCCAAGGCCCTCATGAACCGTCCTGCGCCAGGATCGACCCGACAGGGTGAGAACCCCGTGCTCTTCCTTATCGGCAACTCGACAATGCGCAATGGTACGATGGGTAACGGCTCGAACGGTCAGTGGGGCTGGGGGTACTTTGCCAACAAGTATTTCGACGGGCGGAAGATCTCCGTGGAGAATCAGGCACTGGGGGGAATGTCTACCCGTAACTTCTATACCGACCTATGGCCAGCCGTCCGTGAGGCTCTGAAGCCAGGCGACTGGGTGATTGTGAGCATTGGTCATAACGATAAGGCAGACTTTTTTGATAAGAAACGTGCGCGAGGCGTGATCGACGGTGTAGACCCCGACACGATGATCGTAGGTTTCAACGAGCGTAAGCAGATACCTGATACCGTCTATAGTTACGGCCATTATCTGCGCCTTTACATCAAGGATATCCGTCAGGCAGGTGCCAACCCCATCCTGATGTCGCTCACGCCCCGTGATGCCTATGGTCCTGACGGGCGCATCGTCCGTAAGCCTCAGACGCAGTGGGCCTCGTATGTCGCAGCTACAGAGGGTGTGCCCTTCGTGGATCTCAATGAGATTTCGGGTGTCAAGATCGACCGGTTCAGTCCCTGGAAAGAGAAATACCATTTCTATGGCGACCATATCCATACCTCAGCCTATGGCGCAGAACTGAATGCCCGCTCAGCCGCTGAGGGACTCTATTATTCGCATAACCCACAACTCAAGCCCCTGCAGGCTATGATGACAGGGGTAGAACTGCCAGCCTACGGGGAGGGCAGGGAACCTGGTAAGCCGATGGTCTTCATCACAGGCGACTCGACGGTGAAGAACTTCGATCAGGATGAAGACGGCATGTGGGGCTGGGGCTCGCAGGCAGGTCTGATCTTCGACCCAGCCAAGATCACTTGGGAGAATGTGGCTATGGCAGGTCGTTCCACGCGTCGCTATATCAATGAGGGTCGTTGGGAGCGTGTCTACAATGCCCTCCAGCCAGGCGACTTCGTGCTTATCCAGTTCGGCCATAACGACATCTGCTCCATCACTGATGCCAAGGAACGAGGGGTTATCGCCAGTGCTGCCGATACCTGCCACGTCTATCAGATGGAGAAAGACGGGCGTTACGAACTGGTATACAGCTTCGGCTGGTATCTGCGCAAGATGATCGATGACACGATGGAGAAGGGAGCTACGCCCATCCTCCTGTCTCTGACACCTCGGAATGAGTGGCCAGGAAACAAGATAGAGCGTCGTAACGACTCTTACGGACAGTGGTATCGCGAGGTCGTTGCCCAGACGGGTGTCGCCTTTGCAGACGTACATAATATCTCTGCCGATTTCCTTGAGAAGAAGTGCCACTCGTCGAGTGAGGAGAAGAGTAAGGCGCGTGCTGCGAAATACTTCAATCACGACCATACGCATACCTCTAAGCTGGGCGCCCAGATGAATGCACGCAGTGTGGCAACAGCCTTGCGCGCCATCCATTCACCCCTTGCCAACTACCTCAGGAAATGATTGATAGGGCGACGATAGACAAGATCATGGAGGCCACGAACATTGTCGACGTGGTGGGAGAGTTCGTGACACTTCGAAAGGCGGGGGTGAACTATAAGGGCCTGTGCCCGTTCCACGACGACACGACCCCCTCGTTCATGGTGTCGCCATCGAAACAGATCTGTAAGTGCTTTGCCTGTGGCGAGGGTGGCACGGCCATCAACTTCCTGATGAAGCACGAGCAGATTACCTATCCTGAGGCGCTGCGCTGGCTGGCGAAGAAATACAATATTGAGATTCAGGAGAAGGAACTGACTGACGAGGAGAAGAAAGAACAGAGCGACCGTGAGTCGATGTTCGTCCTCAACGAGTGGGCCATGAACTACTTTAACGACCTGCTGAAGAACGACCCTGACGGAATCGCCATCGGCAAGCAGTATTTCCGTAGTCGTGGAATCCGTGACGATATCATCGAGAAGTTTAATTTGGGCTATGCCGTACCTAAGCGCGACGCCCTGGCCCTCGCTGGGCAAAAGGCTGGCTTTAAACCTGAATATCTGGAGAAGACGGGTCTTTGCATTAAGGGCGAGAAAGGGCTTCACGACCGTTATGCCGGGCGCGTGATATTCCCCTGGTTGAACGTTAGTGGTAGGGTGGTGGCCTTCGGAGGTCGTCTGCTCGACTCGCGAACCAAAGGTGTACAGCAGAAGTACGTCAACTCACCCGATTCGGAAATCTACCACAAGGAGCGCGAACTCTACGGCCTCTATCAGGCGAAGAAAGCCATTGCCAAGGAGGATCGCGTCTACATGGTGGAGGGTTATACCGACGTGATAGCCATGCATCAGAGTGGAGTGGAGAACGTGGTGGCCAACTCTGGTACGGCGCTTTCACTCCATCAGATCAAACTGCTCAGGCGTTTTACACAGAACATCACGTTGCTCTATGATGGCGACGAGGCAGGTATCCACGCAACCATGCGAGGTACCGACATGCTGTTGGCAGAGGGTATGAATATCAAGGTGCTGTTGCTGCCTGACGGGGATGACCCTGACTCGTTCGCCAGGAAGCATTCGACTACCGAACTGAAGGATTATATAGAAAATAACGCAACGGACTTCATCACCTTCAAGACACGACTGACAGTGGAGAATGTCGATGATCCCGTGAAGCGTTCCGAGGCTATCGGAGGCATCGTGAAGAGCATCTCCGTCATCCCCGACCAGATTCTGCGCTCTACCTATCTGAGTGAGTTGTCACAGCGACTGGGTATCAAGGAACAGACGTTGCTGAACTCGATGAATGGCATGATTGCCAAGGACGTAGAGGAGAAAGAAAAGGAGAAGAGCAGACAGGGAAATCAAGAGCAGAACCCAGAGGCAGCTGCCAAGCCTCAGTTCGTAGGCCTGCACAGCATCGACGAACAGACGAAAGAGGTAGAGCGCCTGTTGGTACAGGCTGTGATTCGTCATGGTGAGGAGGTTATCTATAAAGATGTAGAGACGGAGGACGGAGGAAAAACCAATCTGACAGTGGCTCAGTATATTGCCTATGACCTGGGCGCCGACGGACTGGAGTTCCACGATCCCCGTTATGGTCAGATCCTGCTTGAGGCTGCACAGCACAGTGGAGAGGAGGGCTTCAAGGCTGAGACCTACTTCATGCACCATCCAGACTATCAGATCAGTGAGCTGGCAACAGCGTTGGCCATCGATCGTCATCAGTTAGGCAAGGGCTTCCAACTGAAGGAGCGCGAGAACGGACTGTTGCAGCATGTGCTCCATCTGGTGCTCGACTTCAGATATTACTATCTGGGTAACCGTGAGAAGGAACTGCTGGCTCAGTTGAAGACCAGCAAGGACAACTATATGGATACGATGAAGGAGTATATGCGTATCAAGAGCTTATACGACGCCGTATCGAAGAAACTGGGAAGAGACATTAAGTAGTGATGAGTTGGCTGAATATCATATTTGTCATCTATCAGATCGTGGTCATTCTGGCTGTGATCCATGTGATTCTTGATAATCGTCAGCCCGCCAAGACGATGGCCTGGGCCCTGGTGATCTACTTCGTACCAGTGGCGGGCATCGTGTTCTATCTCTTCTTCGGCATCAACACCCGCAAGGAGCGCTATGTGAGTGAACGGAGCATGAACCAGTTGGCTAAACGCTCGATGCTCGAGTTTGCCGAACAGCAGAATCTGCGACTGCCCGAGCAACACATGCCTCTGATCGATCTCTTTATCAGCCAGAATATGTCGCTGCCATTCAAGGACAATCTGGTGGATATCCATACAGATGGCTACAGCTTCATCACGGCCTTGCTGGCCGACATGAAGAAGGCCAAGGATCATATCCATATCGACATGTACATCTTTGCCGAGGACGCACTGGGCAGTCTGATCGCCGATGCCCTGATCGATAAGGCACATGAAGGCGTGAAGGTAAAGCTGATCTACGATGATGTGGGCTGTTGGAACGTCAGTCGCCGCTTCTTTGAGCGCATGCGCGAGGAGGGTATCGAGGTGATGCCGTTCATGCCTGTACATTTCCCCTCGTTTACGAGTAAGGTGAACTACAGGAACCACCGTAAGATCATCGTCATTGATGGCCGTGTGGGATATATCGGAGGCATGAATATCGCCCTGCGTTATGTGAAAGGTACAGGTTCGATGCCTTGGCGCGACACGATGCTGCGCGTAGAAGGCGGAGGGGTGATGGCCTTGCAGCGCGCGTTCCTGGAAGACTGGTACTTCGTAGATCGTACACTACTCTCCGACCGTAAGTATTATCCTCGTGCCGAAAAGCACAACGACTGTCTGGTACAGGTGGTGACGAGCGGCCCCGTGACGCCCTATCCTGAGATTCTGCAAGGTTACGTGCGAATGATCCTTAATGCCCGTCATTACCTGTATATCGAGACACCTTATTTCCTGCCTAATGAGCCCACCCTCTTTGCCCTGAAGACGGTGGCACTGGCTGGCGTCGACGTGCGCCTGCTCTGTCCGTTAAATAGTGATGCACGCTTTGTGGAGTGGGCCAGTCGCAGTTATCTGCGCGAGGTGATGGAGGCTGGTGTACAGGTGTATCTCTACAAGACCGGATTCCTGCACTCTAAACTGATGGTCTGCGACGATAATATCAGCACTTGTGGATCGACGAATGTCGATTTCCGTAGCTTTGAGAATAATTTCGAGGCGAATATGTTCTTCTACGACGAGCAGTTGGCTCTGAGGATGAAGGAGGTGTTCCTGAATGATTTAGAGGAGTCTGTACTGCTGACGGATGTGAAAGAGAGGATGAAGGGTTCGTTCCTGACCCGCCTGTGGGAAAGTATTACAAGGATGCTTTCTCCGTTGTTCTGAAAATCGTAAAGTTAACGCTGCCGTAGCTGCGATGCTCCACGAAATGGGGATCGGAAGAGAAGTCGTGCTCCTTGCCATGCTCGAAGACGAAGATGCCATCGTCTTTCAGGAGCCCCTTCTCAAAGATGAGACTGGGAATCGTGGGAAGCTCTTTCAGGGCGTAAGGGGGATCGGCAAAGATAAAATCAAACTGCTGCTTACAGGATTTGACGAATCGGAACACGTCACCACGGATCGGCAGGACCTGAGGCGTATCTCCGAGTTTCTTCAGACAATCCTGGATGAAACGGTGATGGTCACGGTCTAGTTCGACGCTGACCACCTGGCTGCAGCCACGCGAGAGGAGTTCGAGGCTGATGCTGCCTGTACCAGAGAAGAGGTCGAGGGCTCGCGCTCCGTCGAAATCGATATACTGGATCAGCACGTTGAAGATATTCTCCTTGGCAAAGTCGGTAGTAGGCCTCGCCTTGAACGTGCGTGGAATGTCGAAATGACGTCCTTTATATTTACCTGTAATGATTCTCACTTCTATCTTCCTTTGGTAATCAGCGTCATGAGGTCGTAAGGCATACCTGCTATATCAGTGACAGCAGTCTGCTGTAAATCGGCTTCAGGATTGATGATATAAGCCTTTTGGACATATCGCTTAAGCTCCTGTAGCAAGGTGTCTTGCTCAGGGATCTCACCCACGAGGTGGATCTCGTCATGATGGGCGTCGAGTCGTAGTTGCTTCCACACATAGAGCAGGAAGTAAAGTGCGTCGTTAAGCTGGGCAGCCTCGAAGGTGTTGGCAAACTTAAAACGATTCTGCTGGAAACTGAAGATGTCTAGTTGCTTCTCGTGGAAATAGGCGTAGAGCTTGTTGCGATGCCCAGTGAAACTGCGCTGGTGGAGATGATGCCATACGGGCGTCATCGCCTGAATGAACTGCACTTGTTCAAAGCGCTCGCAAAGCACCTTGTGCAGATCTTTGTTGATGGCAAAGATACAGACGGCATTGAGGGTGGGCAATACGTTGTAAAGCGCAGAGCGCTTCTCCTCGTCCTTCACAGGGAAGCTGTGGTTGAAGAGCGTCTCGATGAGGGGCTCTTCGAACTGTTCTACGGGAACCAGAAGCGATGGGGTGTCAACGACTACCTGAGCCTGTTGGATGTGGCTGTCAGAGACCATCAGTTCCGTATGCTTGAAGGCCTCACGGAGATTGGCAGGCATTGAGATGCCTCCCTTCACGATATAGGGTTCAAAACGCAATGGGCATGCGGTGTCGGTGACATCGTACGCCGTAAAGGAAAGCGAGCTTTTCCCGATGCGGATGGTGATCTTTCTTCTATCCATTACTCCAGACACTTGCGACGCATATCGCCAAGAGTCCGGCAGCCACCAAAGCCAGGATGATATTCGTCTGTTTGTCGTTGATTTGCATAACTGCGTGCAAAATTACAAATTTTCCTTGTAAACAATGCCATTCGTGGTGAAAAATTTGTATTTTTGCAGGCAGAATGATTCAAGACGAGCTGAAATATCGTATTCTGCAAACCCTTGGAGTGCCGCCAACCGTGGAACAGGCGCAAGCCCTCGATGTGTTTGCCGCATTCATGACAGACAGGAGCGATCATGTGGTGATGATTCTCCGTGGTTCTGCCGGTACGGGCAAGACCACGCTGGCAGGAGCCATTGTCAGGGCGATGATGGCCTTGAAACAGAAGCTGATTCTCCTGGCTCCCACGGGACGAGCGGCTAAGGTGTTCTCGCTGAACGCAGGCCATGCTGCCTATACCATCCATCGTCGCATCTACCGACAGAAATCGGCTGGCGACCTGTCGCGATTCAACTTGAACGATAATCTGAATCGTGATACCTTATTTATAATAGACGAGGCTTCGATGATAGCCAATCAAGGCTATGGTGATTCTGCTTTCGGTACAGGCTGCCTGCTCGACGACCTCATGCAGTTTGTATATAATGGCCAGAACTGCCGTATGGTGCTGGTAGGCGACAAGGCCCAGTTACCCCCGGTGGGCGAGGATGAGAGTCCTGCGCTCATGGCCGATGTGTTACGCTGCTATGGGATGAAGGTCTATGAGTGCGACCTGAATCAGGTGCTGCGCCAGAGTGAAGCATCGGGCATCCTCTGGAACGCCACGATGATCCGACAGATGATTACGCATGATGAAATGACCGAACTGCCTCGTATCAGGTTCGAGGGCTTTGCCGATATACAGGTGGTGCCTGGCGACGAGCTGATTGAGTCGCTGGCTTCCAGCTATGGCAGGGTGGGGCTCGACGAGACTATGGTTATCACACGGAGCAACAAACGGGCGAACATCTATAATCAGGGCATCCGTAACACGGTGCTCGATCGTGAAGAGGAACTCTGCAGAGGCGACCAGCTAATGATTGTCAAGAATAACTATTACTGGACGGAGGGGTCTAAAGAGATTCCCTTTCTTGCCAATGGGGATATCGCTGTGGTTCAGCGCGTCAGGAATGTCCATGAGCTTTATGGCTTCCGTTTTGCCGAAGTCACCATGCAGCTGCCTGATTACGATGATTACGAACTGACGATCATGGTGATCCTCGATTCGCTGACCACAGAGGCACCAGCCCTCACTCGCGAGCAACAGGAACAGCTCTACAATGCTGTACTCGAGGATTATGCAGATATATCCTTACAGGCAGAACGCATCAAAAAACTGAAGAGCGACCGTTACTACAACGCCCTTCAGATTAAGTTCGCCTATGCCGTCACCTGCCACAAAGCCCAGGGTGGCCAATGGGCGCATATCTATCTGGATCAGGGCTATATGACAGACGACATGCTCACCCCCGACTATATCCACTGGCTCTATACCGCCTTCACGCGCGCTACAGAGAAATTGCATCTGGTGAATTGGCCAAAGACTCAGACGAAATAGTGCCGTACATTTCCAACACATTTTGATGCTCCTCACGACGATAGGCAATCCTATCGCACATCTTTCGCATCAACATCGTGCCCAAGCCTCCGGCTTTGCGCTTTTCACTTGGTACACTCAGGTCGGGATCGGGCACAGTCGTAGGATTGAAGGGCTGGCCGTCGTCGGTGATGGTGACACAGAGTTGTTGGTCAGTAACATGGGCTGTCAGCGTGATTTCTGTCGCACCGCTATAGTCGATAATGTTTCCTACGGTCTCCTCTATCATCAGACGCAACCTTCCTGCTCTATAGGTGTCGAGCCCGACAGCATCTGCCAGCCCTTTCACGTAAGCTGTCATACGTGGATATTCCTCTGATGAGGCTTTTAGACAAATGGTGTTTGAGGATAGACGCTGGATGGCGAGCATTGTCAGATCGTCGCTCTGCTCTGCCTCGCCGACAAAGGTCTCTACTGCCTTTTCCATTCGCTGAATCAACGATTGAGGCGACAATTGTCCGTCAGCGATAGCCTGATGCGCCGCAATTAGTGTTTATATTTGTGGCAAATAGCATCAAGCACCCAGGCAAATGTCAGAGCTACTTTTCCTTGTTTTTTTTCTGTTATTTGTTTCTGTTTGCTTAAACGCCTTATAATAAGTGTGTAATATTTACTTTTGTTTCCACTAACTTTCCACTAAGTCTTCACTAAGTTTCCACTAACTCTCCACTAACACTCCACCAACACTCCTCCAAAATAATCTTTTTACTGTTGCAATAAGGCTTCCTTATGCTGCAATAAGGGTCTCTTATTTCGCAATAAGGCTTCCTTATTGATTGATAAGTGCTGCTTATTCGCGATCCCTGGGCTCGATGCGTATTCCCAATGTGGGAACGCTTTGTTCCCAACGTGGGAATGTCACGTTCCCAACGTGGGAATAATCCATTCCCAAGCTGGGAACATATAGCAAGCTTATTGGGCTCATCCAAAACCGCCTCCAGGCTTTAGTGGAAACCTGGTGGAAACTTAGTGGAAAGTTAGTGGAAAGTTAGTGGAAAGTTAGTGGAGACTTAGTGGAATGTTGATGCGACGTAACTACCTTATAACTAATGAGATCAACGCCAAGTCCCTTCTAATTGACTCGGCTACAAAGATACAACATTTCTGTTAATTCCGATCGTTTTAACGTAAAAAACAAAAAAAATCCCAGCGTTGCTGGGATTAATCGTTCTTGTTAGTATGTCACCTTTGGCTCAAGTTCCTTGGCCTGGTCGATCATCTTCTGAACCTCGCTCGCAGCGGGAACGCGTCCGCAGATGTGGAACTCGGCATTGATCTCCTCGAGCTTCGGCTGCAGGTTCTCTGCTACACGGTGACGGAACTCCTTGACGGTGTCGACGCCTGCCTTCTCCAGCAACTCAGCAAACTGTGGGCCAACGCCATTGATGCGGAAGAGGTCGGCATGGTTCGTCCAGCGCAGAATCAGTTTCTCACTGATGCCTGTTGCTTCAGCCAACTCCTTGCGGCCCTTTGGGGCGGCGCACTTCTCGAGCAGTTCACTTACTTTGTTGATACCTGCGGCAACGAGTTTCTCTGCATAAACGTCGCCTACACCTTCGATGTCGATAATCTTGTAATCCATAATGATAAAAGTTTGAAGTTAATGGTGAATATAATTCTTGGGGCAAATATACAAAATAATTCATAATTAATCATGCAGAATGCAGAATAATTTGTAATTTTGCAACAAAATTAACAAATATGATGATTGCTTTATATATTATAATAGGTATAGCGGTGGGTGCAGCAGTGCTTTATTTCCTGATGGACCGCCGTATGGACGTGCTCCGTATCGAGGGCGGCAAGAAGGATATTGAGCTCTCGATGAAAACCGAGCAGTTGAGTGCCGCCACCAGCAGGGTGAACCATCTGGAGGCAGAGAACAGGCAGTTGCATGCCCGTGCTGAGAGTCAGGGGCGTGAGCTGGAACTGGTGCGTCAGCAGATCGACGAGATACGTGAGGAGAAGCAGGAGGAGCAGCAGAAGCGTGATGCCCAGTTTATGAATATGGCACAGCAGGTGCTCGAGCGCAGTGCCTCGAAACTGAAGGAGTCGAACACAGAGACGATGACGGGTATCACGCAGCCCCTGAAGGATGCCATCACGAATATGCAGAAGGCCATCAGCGAGAATCAGAAAGAGAGTGCAGCCCACTCGGCCTCGTTCCGTGAGCAGATGTTGCAGATGATGCAGCAGACCCAGCAGTTGGGTGAGCGGGCTGAGAGCCTGACCAATGTGCTCAGGCGCGACAATAAGATGAGTGGTAACATGGGGGAGATTATCCTGGGCGATCTCCTTGCCAGTCAGGGACTTACGGAGGGTACCCACTACGAGGTGCAGGCTCGTCTGCGCGACGAAATGGGGCGCCCCCTGAAGCACGATGAGACGGGTAAAGAGATGCAGCCCGACGTGATTCTGCACTATCCTCAGGGTCAAGATGCCATCATCGACTCGAAGGTGTCGCTTGTGGCCTACGAGAAATATGTGAATGCTGAGTCGCCCGAGGAAAAAGAGCGCTATCTGCAGGAGCATATCAAGAGTGTGCGCAGTCATGTGAACGAACTGGCGCGCAAGGACTATTCGAAGTATATCAAGAACGGTCGCGAGACGGTGGACTTCGTGATTATGTTCGTACCTTTCGAGTCGTCGCTCCAATTGGCGCTCGCCAATGATCCTACACTCTGGCGTGAGGCATTTGAGAAGAAGGTCTTCGTCACGGGTGAGCAGAACCTGTTGGGAATCCTCCACATGATCCATATCGCCTGGGTGCAGAATCAGCAGGCAGAGAATCAGGAAAAGGTCTTCGGACTGGCAGAACAGCTGTTGGATCGTCTGGGGGATTTCGTGCAGCGTTATAACGACCTAGGCGCCAAGATCGAGGCGGTTCAGAAGGCTTATGAAAATACGAACAACAAACTCATCACCGGCCGTCAGAGTGTCGTTCAGAAAGGACGTGAACTCATAGACCTGGGTGCGAAAGAGAATGCCAACCGCAAGATTCCCATGCCGGAGGTAGGATTGGAATAATGTAATAATGTAAAAATGCTGGTATTGGTAAGCGAAGCTATATGGGACTTTGACCTTGAGGCGGCTCTGAAGGAGATATCGGAGCAGCGGCGGGAGCAGGCGCTCAAGTTCAAGTTCGAATTGGGGCAGCGACTGTGTGTGTTGGCTTATCAGTTGTTAAAGCAGGGTTTGAGAGAAGAATATGGTATCATGGAGAATCCTGTCTTTGAATATAACGAGCATGGCAAACCCTCTATCGTGGGGCATCCAGAGATCTGTTTTAACTTAAGCCATTGCAAAGAAGCTGTCGTCTGTGCCGTCAGTGATAAGCCTGTAGGCGTTGATGTTGAGAGTATTCGCGAATATAGGGATTCGCTTGTACACTATACTATGAACAACGAAGAAATCCAGGAGATAGAATCCTCTGAACATCCCGCCTCGGCCTTTATCCGCCTGTGGACCATGAAAGAGGCTACGATGAAGCTGATAGGCACAGGTATCAGCAATGATATGAAATCCGTCATTGACATACATACATATAAATATACCACCGTCGATCGACAGCGGTATATCTATACGGTTTGTGAATAACTATTCACTATTCACATTTCACTTCACAAGGTTGCCCAGGATATCGCGGGTGAGTTCTTTGGTGATAGAGCGAGTTGCGGCGCTGGTGGCATTCTTCACCACACGACCTGTAGCCGATGTTCTCGACTTCGTCTTCTTGCCTGTTACCTTGTCGCTGATATAAGTGCCGAGAATAGTGGCGAGGGTAGAGGTGATAGCCGTCAGAATGGCCTTGCCTACCTTCCCCATCAGTCCGGGCTTTTTCTTCTCAGCCTTGGCTCCTGTAGGCTTCGGGATGTCGATCTCGCTCTCCTGTTGCTCTTGCTCTGCCAGCTGGCGCTCGGCATCGGCCATCAGTACCTCGAAGGCACTCTCACGATCGATGGGGGTGTCGTATTTGCCATAGATGCGGCTCTGCTTGATGATGTCGAGTCGCTGTCCTTCTGTAACGGCACCGATTTGTGACAGTGGGAACAGGATCTTCGCACGTTCTACGATGCTTGGTGCTCCCTTCTCATCGAGGAAGCTTACGAGGGCCTCACCCGTCTCGAGGTTCATGATAGCCTCATCGGTCTTGAATGTGGGATTGGCACGGAAGGTATCGGCAGCGGTTTTTACGGCTTTCTGATCCTTCGGCGTATAGGCGCGCAGGGCATGTTGTACGCGGTTACCCAGCTGACCCAGGATGTTCTCGGGAATATCCGTAGGACTCTGAGTGATGAAGTAGATGCCCACACCCTTTGAGCGGATGAGGCGGATGACCTGCTCAATCTTATCGAGTAGGGCTTTCGATGTATCGTTGAAGAGCATGTGTGCTTCGTCGAAGAAGAACACGAGCTTTGGCAGTGGCAGGTCGCCTACCTCGGGCAGGGTGGAGTAGAGTTCAGAGAGCAGCCACAATAGGAAAGTGGAATAGAGCTTCGGCTGTAACATCAGTTTATCGGCAGCCAGCACATTCATCACACCTTTGCCACCCTCAGTCTGCATCAGGTCGTAGATATCGAATGAAGGTTCGCCGAAGAACTTGTCGGCACCCTGATTCTCCAGCTGCAGCAGGGCGCGCTGGATGGCTCCGATGGTCTGGACAGAGATGTTGCCGTACTTCGTGGTGTACTCCTTGGCGTTCTTTGACACCCAGTCGAGCATCGAGCGCAGGTCCTTGATGTCAAGTAGCAGCAGTCCACGCTCGTCTGCGATACGGAATACGATGTTTAGCACACCATCCTGCGTCTCGTTGAGGCTCATCAGACGGCTGAGCAGCTGGGGCCCCATCTGCGAGATGGTGGCACGCATGGGGTGGCCTTGTTCGCCAAATACATCGAAGAAGCGTACAGGGCAGCTCTGGAACTCTGGATTCTCAATACCAAATTCCGGCATGCGCTTCTCGATAAACCCGCTCATCTTGCCCACCTGGGAGATGCCAGAGAGATCGCCCTTCATGTCGGCCATGAAACAGGGGACGCCTGCCTGACAGAATGTTTCAGCCATCACCTGCAGGGTGACGGTCTTACCTGTACCTGTGGCTCCCGCAATGAGTCCATGACGGTTGGCCATCTTACCTGTAATGCTGAGTGCGCCGTTTGCGCAATGGGCGATGTAAAGCCCTCTTTCCTTGTCGTACATAAGATCTATAGTTTCAGTTTTTGAAAAAAGTCCCGCCATCCAACGTTGGCGGGACTTTTCTGTTATGAACAAAGCTTATTAATTATATTTCAGAATCTGTCCTGGCATCAGGCGGATATTCTTTCCAATACGATTCAACTTGCAGAGGTTGTCGACTGTCGTGTGACACTTGCGGGCGATAGCCTGTAGAGTCTCACCCTTCTTAACCTTATGGAAATGTACCTCAGGCGCGAAGGTCACTGATGGTGCTGCAATCGCCAACAACTCGTCGTCCTCATCCTCATCGGTATCGAAGCGACCGTTACCGCTATTTTCAGCATTGGCACCACGCAGACGAGTAGCCTGTGCAGACTCTGAAGCATAACGGCTACGCTTGAAGGTGTAGAAGTCGCCTACGACATCCTGATTGCGGAAGTCGAACATCAGAGCCGGGTTCAGGGCAATACCGCAAAGGCGTGTCTCGAAATGGAGGTGAGAACCTGTACTGCGACCTGTGTTACCGCCCAGTCCGATAGGATCACCTGCGTTTACTTCCTGATTCTCCGTAACGAGCTGCTTTGACATGTGACCATAGTATGTCTCCAGTCCATTATAGTGGCGGATGACCACATATTTTCCATAGCCTCTTGGCTCATATTTCACGATACGCACCTTACCGCTGAATGCAGCGCGGATGGTATCACCGATGTACACCTTAATATCCAGACCTTTGTGCTGGCGTCCCCAACGCGCACCGAAATTAGAGGTGACGACACGGCTTGGGGTAGGCATGCAGAAACCACGCAGATCGATGGTTGCCTCGTCGGGGAGGGCTGCGCCTGAATAATGAGTCAACTCGTTGTCCCACTCATCATACAAGTCACCTGCTGGGTTTTCATACATTTCCTGTTCAATAAGTCTATTGAGAACAATAGAGTCGACAGCTTTCATCTTGCGATCCACTGGTGCCTGACGAGCCAGAAGATCCTGTGCCTGTGAAGGCGTAGAAGCAAAGACTGTCATCACCAAAAGTGCTACCGACTTTAATGATTTCGCTATTATCATATCAATTTGGTTTATCTGTTAGAGCATGAATTTGGTGCAAAGGTATAGATTTTATTCCAAAAACTTGCAAATAGTTGTATGCGTTAACAAAATTTTGTGTTGTTTTAACACTTTCCCTAAGAAATGGCGGCCCAATTAATATTTGTTTTCTTTAATTCGTTCAGTCTGTTCCATAAGAGAGTGTAGCGCGGTGAGGTGCATTCCGGGTCGTCATCTATGATTTTTTGGGCTTCATCACGAGCCATCTGCACAATCTGCCCGTCACGCGCTATGTCGGCGATTTTCAAATCGAATGCCATGCCGCTCTGTTGGGTACCTTCTAAATCGCCAGGTCCACGGAGTTTCAGATCGGCCTCTGCGATACGGAATCCGTCGTTGGTATCACACATAATATCAATACGCTTGCGCGTTTCGTCGCTGAGCTTGTAAGGGGTGACAAGGATACAGAAACTCTGGTCGGCACCACGGCCTACGCGCCCTCTGAGCTGATGGAGCTGGGCCAGACCGAATCGCTGGGCATCGAGAATGACCATGACGGAGGCATTAGGTACGTTGACACCAACCTCAATCACGGTGGTGGCTACGAGAATCTGCGTCTCGCCCTTTACGAATTTCTGCATTTCCTCTTCCTTGTCCTTAGGCTTCATCCGACCATGTACTTTGCTGAGACGGAACTCGGGGAATGCCTGGCGCAGCACTTCGAAGCCGTCTTCGAGATTCTTCAGGTCGCTCTTTTCGCTTTCCTCGATGAGTGGGAATACAAAATACACCTGGCGCCCCTCGTGGATCTGTTGGCGGATACCGTCGTAGAGCGTGGTCATACGGGTATCGAAGACATGGCTGGTCCTGACTGGCTTACGACCAGGAGGAAGCTCATCGATGACACTCACGTCGAGATCGCCATAAAGTGTCATGGCAAGGGTACGGGGGATGGGAGTGGCTGTCATCACCAATACGTGGGGCGGGTTCATACTCTTGCTCCAAAGTTTGGCGCGCTGAGCCACGCCGAAACGGTGCTGCTCGTCGACGACAACGAAACCGAGGCGTGCGAACTGTACCGTGTCCTCGATGACGGCATGAGTGCCCACAAGGATCTGAATGCTGCCGTCCATGAGCCCTTCCAAAACCTCCTCGCGCCGTTTGCCTTTGACTATACCTGTCAGCAGGGCTACGCGAAGATCCATGTCCTTCAGGAATCCCATCATGGTCTGCAGGTGCTGTTCTGCGAGAATCTCGGTAGGTGCCATGATGCATGCCTGATAGCCGTTGTCGATAGCAATGAGCATCGACATGAGTGCCACGAGGGTCTTACCTGAGCCCACATCACCCTGCAACAGGCGGTTCATCTGGCGCCCGCTTCCCATGTCCTTGCGGATTTCACGTATAACCCGTTTCTGTGCTTCTGTCAATGGAAACGGCAGGTGGTCGCGGTAGAAAGTGTTAAACACCTCGCCCACTTGTGAGAAAATATATCCTCTGTATTTGCGCCGCTGGTCGCTGGCGTAGCGCAGGATATTCAGTTGGATGAAGAAGAGTTCCTCGAACTTCAGGCGCAGGCGTGCCTGTTCCATCTCTTTAGCAGTCTTGGGGTAATGAATCTGTCGCAAGGCTTCGTCGCGAGAGATGAGGTATCGGGGACCTGTGATGAAGTCAGGGATGGTCTCTGGTAGCGGTGGCAGTTTCTCGAGCAGGCTGCGAATCAATTTCTCGAGAGTGCGCGAGGTCAGCCCCCGTTTCTTCATCTTCTCCGTTGTGGAGTAATAGGGTTGCATACCCATGCTCGAAAGCTCCAGCGTGTCGGCCCTGTCCATGTCAGGGTGGGTGACGTTGATGCGGTTGTTGAAGACTGTAGGCTTGCCAAAGACTACATACTCCACACCAATCTTGTAAGTCTGTTTTGCATATTTGCCACCTTGGAACCACACGAGATCCATGATGCCAGTGCCATCGCTGAAATGGGCGATGACACGCTCTTTGCGCGGTCCCATCTCGAAAGTCTCAAAACTGAGGATCTTACCTACAATCTGAACGAAAGGCATGTCGCCTGTCAGTTCGTGGATGGTATAGACCTTCGAGCGGTCGACGTACTTGTAAGGGAAATTGTTGAGTAGGTCGCCATAAGTGAAGATACCGAGCTCTTCGCCCAGTATCTTCTTTCGGCTGGGCCCGACGCCTGACAGGTATTGTATGTCTTGCTTTAGAATATCCATCCTTTATAGTAAGACCTCTGCAATCTTCATGTCGTAAGGCGTGGTAATCTTGATGTTCTCACGGTTGCCTTCGACAAGGGTGATGTCATGTCCGTAGCTCTCCACCACAGAGGCATCGTCGGTAAAGCCGTCGTTATAGGGTTGACGGTTGGCTGCCTTCAGCAGTTGGATGTCAAAAGTCTGTGGGGTCTGTACCAGACGATACTCATCCCGAGGCACCGTCCTTGAACTATTTTTGCAACGGACTACAGGACTACAATACTTTTCTTTATCATCAGTCCTTAAGTCCTGTAGTTCGTTGCTAAAAATTTGACGCACGGTCTCGACAACGGGGATAACGGGGATGACGGCCTTGGCTGTGCGGGCAGTCGTATAGCAATTACGGATCACGTCGATGCTGGGGAAGGGGCGCACGCCATCATGTACCCCGACGACGCCCTCAGCATCATCGGGAATCAGGGCCAATCCATTCTGCACGGAATGGAAACGCGTTTGTCCGCCATTGGCCAACTCATACTTCACATCAAAATGATACTGTTCGCAGAGCTGGTGCCAATAGTCCTGCTGTGCCTCGGGCAATACAAGGATAATCTTCAGATCCGTATCGTAGGCCCTGAACCGCTCGAGTGTCCGCATCAGCACGGGTTTCCCTCCGATTGGCAGGAACTGCTTGGGGATGTCACTCCCCATCCTCAGGCCCTTTCCGCCTGCTACAATGATAACGTAATCCATCAGCGAGCCATCAGGTGCTTGAAGCGCATACCCTCAGCAATCTGGTCTGAGGTCTGCTGGTCAACTAACTGAGAGAGTAACTCGTAGGCATAAGGGAAAGCGGCTGCAGGACCTTCTGCAGTAGTGATCTGACCATCTACGGTAACGAGGTCTGCTGTATAGGTAGCCTTTGTCAGCATCTGTTCAAAACCGGGATAGCACGTTGCCTGCTTGCCGTCGAGGATACCGAGTTGAGCCAGTACGACGGCAGGAGCAGCACAGATGGCGCTGATCTTCTTGCCTGCAGCAAACTGAGCCTCCAAGGCCTTGCATACGCCTTCGTGCTCAAAGAGGTTGCTGGCACCTGGCATGCCACCAGGCAGCATCAACAAGTCAGCATCCGTAAAGTCGCCTTGCTCGAACATGATATCGGCGCAAATGCCCACACCATGTGCCGACTCTACAATCAGGTCATCGCTGGTGCTGACGGTTACTACTTCCACACCACCACGGCGCAGTACATCCACAGGAATCAGAGCTTCAACATCCTCGAAGCCGTTAGCCAGAAATACATAAACTTTAGCCATAATCTATAGTCTTTTAGGGTTTCTGACTGCAAAGATAAGAAATAATTCATAATTCACAATATATAATTTACATTTTTCACTTTTCACTTTTCACTTTTCACTTCTTTTTCGTATCTTTGCACCCAAAAGTCAAGAATATGGAACATCGGAGATTGAGATTTGCCCTTTTTGGCAATGTCTATCAGACCAAGAAGTCGGCTTCTATACAGAAAGTGCTCGCCTGTTTGTCTCAGAGAGGAGCAGAAGTGTTGGTAGATCAGGAATATTATCAATTCCTGACTGAGGATCAGAAGCTCGATGTGAATGCAGCGAAGATTTTTACTGATGATGATTTTGATGCAGACATCGTCATCTCCATGGGAGGCGACGGTACGTTCTTGAAAGCTGCAAGTCGCGTCAGGCAGAAGATGATCCCTATTCTGGGTATCAATATGGGTCGCCTGGGATTCCTTGCAGACATCAGTCCCAATGATATAGAGAAATGTCTTGATGCCATCTATGAGGAGGATTATTCCATAGAGAACCGTGCCTTGATTCAGGTGACGACTGATGGTGAACCGCTTGAAGGCTATAACTGTGCCCTCAATGATGTGGCTATCCTGAAGCGTGATACGGCTTCGATGATCTCTATCCGTGCTTCTATCAACGGTGATTACCTGACGACCTATCAGGCTGATGGTCTCGTCATTAGTTCGCCTACAGGTTCTACGGCTTATTCTCTGTCTAATGGCGGTCCTATCATTGTGCCTGGCACGAAGGTGTTCTCGATGACGGCAGTAGCTCCTCACTCGATGAATATCCGTCCCATTGTCCTCGCTGATTCCTCAGAGATTACTCTTACCGTAGAGAGCCGTAGCCATAACTTCCTGATTGCCATTGATGGTCGCTCCGAGAAATGTAAGGAGGGTACAAAGCTGACTCTGCGACGTGCACCTTACGACGTGAAGGTGGTTAAGCGTAGCGACCAGCGCTATTTCAATACCCTGCGCGAAAAGATGATGTGGGGTATCGATGTCAGATAATTCGCATATTTATAGAATTAGGTACACGCGAGGGCTAATCCTTAAACTGTGTTAAGAAATGAAAGATTTTCTCCAAAAAGCTTGGAGGGAAACCATATTTGTCGTACTTTTGCGGTGTACTATTAGAGTAGTACACTATAACAGAGTAAAGCTATGATAGAAGTAAGTAACATCAGTTTCAAGTATGCCAGAGGGAAGCATCAGGTATTTGATGGTTTCAGTCTGAATCTGGAAGAAAACAAAATCTATGGTCTGCTGGGGAAGAACGGCACAGGCAAGTCAACATTATTGTATCTGCTCTCTGGTCTGTTGGCTCCAACTAAGGGAAGTATCAAAAATGACGGTGTCGCTCCTAGTGAGAGAAGGCCTGAGACACTGAGCGATATTTTCCTCGTGACAGAGGAGTTTGATATGCCTTCAATGCGTCTTTCAAAGTATGTGGATCTCTACAGGCCTTTCTATCCCAATTACTCGCAGGAGGTGTTGGAGAAATGCCTAGGCGACTTTGAGATGAAGACGGATATTCATCTTGGTGAGCTTTCGATGGGGCAGAAGAAAAAAGCCTATATTGCTTTTGCGATGGCCACCAACACGAAGTATCTGCTGATGGACGAGCCTACCAATGGACTGGATATTCCATCAAAGAGCCAGTTCCGCAAGGTGATAGCCCAGAACATGACAGAGGATCGCACGGTGATAATCTCTACACACCAAGTACATGATGTCGAGCAGATGCTCGATCATATTCTGATTCTTGATCAGCGACAAGTGTTGCTGAATGCTTCTGTACAGGAGATTACTGATAAGTATACCTTCGAATACCGCAGTCCTCAGGAGATGGATGAGACAGTGCTTTATGCAGAGCCGACTCTTCAAGGTAACGCTGTTATTGCCGAGCGAAAGGAAGGCGATACGGAGACATTGGTAAATCTCGAATTATTGTTTAACTTTAAAACGCAGTCAAAATGAGTACATTCAATATCACCCGATTCGGCCAGGCGCTGAAGTGTCAGTATATGAACACTCGTAAAGATTGGATGCTTGTATTCGGTATCTATTTCATTGCACTGTCTTTCTTGAATATTCTCTTTGTCAGATCGACTTCTTTTGATGGAGGAGACTATCATGACGTTGTAGCCAAGCATGGGGTGGCTTACATGGAGGATGCCTATCCGATACTCATCAAAGGTATCGCAGTATTCGATGTCATTTTCTTCGGTATCGGCATGCTGTTCTGTGCCAGTTTCCTCTTCTATCATCTGAAAAAGAAGCCCTGGTGTTCTGCTTATTTGATGTGGCCCGCATCCAATTTGGAGAAGTATCTCGTCTCTCTGGTTCTTAACGTGGTGATGGCTGCTATAGGTACCATCATTTGTGTCATCATTGCCGATGCACTGCGTGTGCTAGTCGATGCACTTAGTGGGCGTATCGTTGTCTGGGCCATTCCGATGATCTTTGATTTAAAGACATTTAATCTCAATCCTTTGATTGCTTGTGGACCTTTCCTTTCTGAAATATTGCTGATTCATGCAGCTTATATCCTGGGTGGTACGTTGTTCCGTAAGCAGCAGTTTGTGTTGACCACGATAGCGATTGTTATCATAGGTTATATCATGATGTTCACATGGCACTCACCTGTGATAGATAATGCCAATCTTTTCGATTTAGATGAAAAAGGGAAGTCGGTTCCTAATGCATGGTTCTATGTGGTGAGCATAGGCGGCTATCTGTTGACGGCCTTGTGTTACTGGCTCTCTTACAAAATATTCTGTCGGATGCAGGTGATTAACAATAAATGGTTGAACGTATGACATTCTCAAACGATAAACCGATTTACATCCAGATGGCTGACCGTCTGTGCGATGAGATTCTCTCTGGGGTGTATAAGGACGACGACCGTATCCCGTCAGTCCGTGAATACAGTGTGCTGTTGGAGGTGAATACCAACACAGCCGTCAAGGCCTACGAGCAACTGGCGCGTGAGGAGATTATCTACAACAAGCGTGGTCTGGGCTACTTCGTGACGAAAGGTGCGAAGAAGCAGATCCTCAAAGCCCGCAAGAAGGAGTTTATGAAAGAGTACCTGCCGGAACTGTTCCGCCAGATGCAGCTGCTCGACATCACGATCGAAGATGTTGCAGAGGCCTATAACGCACAAAATAAGTGATAAGCCATGTCTATTATGCGTTCATTCGTCACAAATCTGTGCAGGTTATCCCAATTTTTTGGTGAGATTTGCAACTTTTTGTATCTTTGCAGCGTCAAACAGACAGAAACTAAGTTAAAGTATAAGTTAAACTAAGGTATTAAGATTGTTTCATGATACATCTTCAAGACATCAACAAGACCTATCAGGGAGCGCAGCCACTTCACGTGCTGAAGGGCATCTCGCTCGATATTGCGAAAGGAGAGTTCGTATCCATCATGGGTGCTTCGGGCTCTGGTAAGAGTACCTTATTGAATATATTAGGTATTCTCGACAACTACGACTCGGGCACCTACGAACTGGCAGGCGTCCCCATCTTGAACCTCTCAGAGACGAAGGCAGCCGAGTATCGTAACAAGATGATAGGTTTTATTTTCCAGTCGTTTAATCTCATCTCTTTTAAGACCGCCGTGGAAAACGTTGAGTTGCCATTATTTTATCAGGGAGTGTCGCGCAAGAAGCGTCATCAGATGGCTCTGGAGTATCTGGAGCGTCTCGGACTGCGGGATTGGGCAGAGCATTACCCTAATGAACTGTCGGGAGGACAGAAACAACGCGTGGCAATTGCCAGAGCACTCATCACCCGTCCGCAGATCATCCTGGCCGACGAGCCTACGGGCGCACTCGACTCGAAGACCTCTGTGGAGGTGATGCAGCTGCTCAAGCAACTGAACCAGGACGAAGGTATGACCATCGTCGTGGTGACTCACGAAAGCGGTGTGGCGAATGAGACAAACAAGATCGTTCACATCAAGGACGGCATCATCGGAGAAATCGAGGAGAATCTGAATCACGATGCCTCGCCCTTCGGAATTAATGGAATGATGAAATAGGAATCCGTGCCAAAAGAACAAGAATATGCATGATATAATAACTGAAATATGGCAGACGGCACGGCGTAATAAACTCCGTACGACGCTCACAGGGTTTGCCGTGGCGTGGGGTATCTTTATGCTCATCGTGCTGTTGGGTGCCGGTAACGGACTCATCAACGCCACCATGAAGATGACGGGCGATTTTCTGACCAACTCCATGGAGGCGTATGGCGGTCAGACCTCGAAAGCCTACCAAGGCTTGAGCGAAGGGCGTTATATCCAACTGAACAAGCGCGACATCGAAGCCAGCGAATCGGAATTCAAGAACAACATCGACGAGGTGGGAGCCTGTTACTATTTCAATACGACGGTTACCCATGGCGAGCAATACATGAGTATGCAGATCGCTGGTGTCTATCCCGTTCATACGAAGATCGTGAAGCAGAGGCTGATCTGTGGGCGATTTGTCAACGACATCGACCAGAGAGAGAAGCGCAAGGTGCTGGTGCTGAACGACAAACAGGCCAAGGAACTGGAGCCCAGAGACTATAAGGCCATGCTAGGAAAAAACGTGAAGGTTGGCAATTTCTCGTTCAAGGTGGTTGGTATCTATAAGAATCCTGGTGATGGTGAAGGCAATGCCTATTCAGCCTATTCAACGATCAAAGGCATCTTTGGTGCCAATAACCCCAGCATTGGAAACATTGAGTTCACCTTCCACGGATTGACGACGGAGGATGCCAACGAGGCTTTCGAGAAAGACTATCGTCGCCGTCTGAATGCGAACCATCAGGCACATCCTGATGACGAGCGAAGCATCTGGATATGGAATGGCTATACGCAGAGCATGCAGATGGAACAGGGTCTCTCCATCATCCACACGTTCCTCTGGGTGGTAGGCTTACTCACACTACTGTCAGGTATCGTGGGTGTCAGCAACATCATGCTCATTACTGTGAAGGAGCGCACCCATGAGTTCGGTATCCGTAAGGCCATCGGCGCCAAACCCTGGGGCATCCTGAAACTGATTATCACAGAGAGCGTGATTATCACCACTTTCTTCGGTTACGTGGGTATGCTGTTTGGCATCTTTGCCAATGAGTATATGGACGCCACACTGGGTCATGAGGTGACCAACCTGGGCATAGAGAAGATTTCCCTGTTTGTCGATCCTACTGTAGGATTGGATGTCTGCTTCGAGGCCACGATGGTGATGGTCATCGCAGGCACCATTGCAGGACTCATCCCTGCCTATAAGGCATCAAGAATCCGCCCCATCGAGGCATTAAGAGCTGAATAAGATTATGAGAATAGATATTGATACATACAGAGAAATTATCGACACGCTGACTCGCAACAAGTCGCGCTCGTTCCTCACTGGATTCGGTGTGTTCTGGGGCGTCTTCATGCTTGTGGCGTTGATGGGAGGCGGTAAAGGACTGAAGGAGACACTCGACAAGAACTTCGAGGGCTTCGCTCAGAATGCGGTGATTATAGGAGCCGAACAGACCACAAAGCCCTATAAAGGTTTCCGTAAGGGTCGCTGGTGGGCGATGGAGTATAAGGATATCGATCGTCTGAAGCAGAAAGTGCCTGAACTGAATGCAGCTGCGCCCATCTTGTTCTCAAGTTGGCGAGGCGGCAACACGGCCTATTACGGCGATCAGAAAACTACACCGAGAATACAGGGTACTGTGCCGGAACTTGTCGAGATCATAGCACCGAAGATGTATTACGGACGTTACCTCAACGAGATGGACATCAAGGAGCATCGTAAGGTGTGTGTCATCGGAAAGAAGGTATATAAAGACCTTTTCAAGGAGGGTGGTGACCCCTGCGGCAAGAAGATTCGCATCGACTCTACCTATTACGAAGTGGTGGGTGTCGATTATAGCTCTGGTAATATTAATATTGGTGGACGCACGGAAGAAAAAGTCACCATCCCCATCTCGATGATGCAGGCAGCCTTTAATCGTGGCAACGAGATTGATGTCATCGCAGCCACAGGCCGGCCGGGTGTGATGATGTCGGAAATCACGCCACGCATCCGCGAGACGATTGCCAGAGCCCACTATGTGGATCCTACCGATGAACAGGGTATGTTCGTGTTTAATTCCGAATTGATGTTCCAGATGATCAACAACCTCTTCAAGGGCGTCAACATCCTCATCTGGCTGGTTGGCCTGGGAACCCTCCTGGCAGGTGCCATCGGTGTGTCGAACATCATGATGGTGACCGTCCGTGAGCGCACCACCGAGATCGGTATCCGCCGTGCCATCGGAGCCACCCCCAAGATGATCCTGTCGCAGATAATCTCAGAGAGTATCGTGCTGACGCTGGTGGCGGGTATGAGCGGCATCCTCTTCGGTGTGATGATTCTCCAGATGCTGGAGATGTATAATACGGAGGACGGCATCATAGAAACACACTTCCAGGTCAGTTTCTGGACGGCCATCTTCTGTGCATTCGTGGTCAGCTCGTTAGGTGTGCTGGCAGGTTTGGCCCCAGCCGCTCGTGCCATGAGCATCAAACCCGTTGACGCTATGCGAGACGAGTAATACATTAAACATTAAAAGATTAAACATTAAAATAATAAGCATATGAAACGCTATTCAAAACTGATTATCGCCGCTATCGTAGCGCTGATTTTCATCGGAACATTCGTGTTCCTGTGGCAGAAGAGCCAACCCAAGGAAGTGGTTTACAATGAGTTTACTCCTAAGTTGGACAGTATCCAGAAAACCACCATTATCACAGGTAAGATAGAACCTCGTAATGAGGTGAACATCAAGCCGCAGATTTCTGGTATCATCTCAGAACTGCTGAAGGAACCAGGCGACTATGTGAATGCTGGCGACGTGATTGCCAAGGTGAAGGTGATTCCTGATATGGCCCAGCTCTCAAGTGCCGAGATGCGTGTACGCCTGTCAGAGATCAACCTGAAACAGGCTCAGGTCGACTTCCAGCGCGAGGAGAACCTCTATAACCAGAAACTCGTCTCTGCCGATGAGTTCGACAAGAGCAAACAGGCG
>JAEEGJ010007255.1_pt1 | contig 32038 bp, 42 predicted proteins | sample 8958761 | NCBI WGS metagenome assembly JAEEGJ01 (sample SAMN16246546, study PRJNA631951) | gut metagenome | biome: gut microbiome; feature: rumen; material: RS-attached | host: Bos | place: Iran: Karaj | collected 2018-10
TAAAAGAAGATATGGAGACAGGAACCGCTTACAGAGTGGATTATAACGGACATGTATCGGCTTTTAAGTTTATAGGCGGAAATGATTGGGTTGATTATGTTGAATTTGTTCTTTCGCCGGAAGATGCGCTAAAAATATGGGAGTTGGCAGATTCTTTGGAAGGTGATTTTGTACCAAGTGGGTATGAAGGATATGCTTACGGTTCCGTATTATATAAATATACAGATAAGGGAGAAAAATCTCTGAAAAAATTTTCGGGTTTATCTGATGATTATCCGTCTGCTAAGGAAATATTTTCAATTCTTTCTGAAAACTACAAATCAGTATTGGATAATTCCAATGAAGGAAGCACTAATTCTTTTGATTGGGAACAATATAAAGATTCAATGGATGAAAAACAGTTTTCTTCTTTGTTGAAATATATATCTTTATTTGAGGATGATAAAAAGTTTTACTGTTACCCTGAAAAAAAAGATGAATGTTCATTATCTGATTTAAAAGAAATTTTTGAGATTGACAGTTTTACTGTACGTAGTTTTACTCTGGTTGATATGAATGATGATGGAGTAGAAGAACTAATTGCCAATTTTGATTTGGGTCCGGGATTAACATTTGTTTTCACAATAATTGACGAAAACTATTATGGCTCATTTTTCTCTGCGAGAGAAATGGAAGATTTACAGGCTAATGGAAATTTTTGTTCGAGTGGCGGTGCTGCTGATACATATTTCTGTAAATTAAACATATCGAAAGAGAAGATGGAATCAGTTAGTTTTGCTGAAAAACATGGTTGGGGCGAGGAATGCAATTGGACGGAACAAGGATATGAAGACTTCATGAAAGAAAACTATTCAAATCCGGCAAAATTTTGGGATTTAAATATTCAAATTGATTAATGGAAAATTACAGTTTTTCTCAATAAAGATTAGTTAAAAAAGGTAATAAGATAAAAGTGAATTATAAAAAACTGATTGATCCTGAATTGAAGAAGATTGCAAGAAAAACCCCTTATAACAAGGCGGTTATATTTGTCGCGAATATTTATCAGACAATAGCCTTTGCTTTAACTAAGGTACCTCAAGGGATAACAGAAAGAACTATCGCTATAAAAGGGTTCAATGGATTAAAAATGAAGGTAAATGTATTTGAACCAAAGAATTATAAAAGTGATTTGCCGTGCCTTATATATGTACATGGCGGTGCTTTCAGTTATAAGGCATCAGTGTATCAAAAGAAACTTGCGTGTATATATGCTGCTAAAGTGAAATGCAGAGTCTTCTTTCCGGATTATCACCTGATTCCAAAGTATGCTTTTCCTGCACCTTATAAAGATGTTGTGGAACTGTATAAATATTTAATGGCTAATAGTTCAGAATTAAGGATTAACAGTAAAAAGATAGGCATTACGGGTGAGAGTGCCGGTGGTTTATTATCGACATTAGTAAGCAATAATTACAAAAAGGAATTGATAGAGAAACCCTGTTTTCAAATGCTCATTTATCCGGTGACGGATTCGAGAATGGAGACAGAGTCTATGAAAAAATATACAGATACTCCGCTTTGGAATTCAATAAACAATAAAAAGATGTGGGATTATTTTTCCGAAGGTATGGAAAGCAAAAAGAAAGCAGCGTCACCTATGCTTAATGATTTACCTCATGAAATCCCCAAGACATACATTGAAACGACAGAATATGATTGTTTAAGGGATGAGGGAATAATATATGCTAAAAAATTAAGAGATTCAGGAGCATATGTTGAGTTAAATGATGTTAAAAGAGCATTTCATGGTTATGATTCGGTAATTAAATCTTCAATTACAATCAAAAATGTGAAAAAAAGAATTGCTTTCATGAGAAAGTGTTTTATGTAGAATTACCGTTTTTAAAAAAAGATTAACTTCCGGTTTATTGAGTAAGGAGGACGTGTTTAATATGTCGAAGGGTAAGGATATGAAGAGGATAGGAGTAATTTTGTTTGCATTGGTGCTGGCGACATTCGCTTTATCAGGTTGCAAGGCTCAGGAGCAATATGTAAAGATCAATCAGAAGAATTTCCCTGACACGGAGTTATATTACACCGTCTTAAGTTTTGATTCTGATCAGGATTCAAAATTAAGCCAGTCAGAGATCGAGAGTGTGACTTCTATTTCTCTTGGTTGGGTGAATGATTATACGGGATTAGACTTATTTACAAACCTCGAGACTATTTATATCGGGTCGGGCAAGAACGTTAAGTGTGATTATAAAAATTTTACTAATCTAAAAACACTTAGCGTTAATGGCACCTGTGAGTCGAACCGTATTGATCTCAGCGGTAATACCAAACTCGAGAGTTTCTCTATTGACAGCGAAAATCTTGAGGAACTTGTTCTGCCTGAGGGTGCTCCGCTTAAGGAAATATGTATCGAAAACACTTTATTGAAAGGCATTGATCTTAATAGTTATAAGGGGCTTACGAAGATAGAAATCGAAAGCAATGAATTAATGACGGAATTGAGTTTTCAAGATTTCCCGGAGCTTACCGAGCTTACATGCAGATCTAATTCTAAACTTAACAACTTAAATGTCAGCAACTGCCCCAAGCTAAAGGTTTTAGAATGCTCATTCGATATCTATATCTTCGAAGGTGCATCCAGTAATCTGACGAATCTCGATATTTCAGACTGTGAGAATATCGAGGAATTCCAATGCAGGCATAACAAACTGACTTCATTGAATCTAAGCTCTTTCCCTAAGCTTACGGAGCTGGATTGCTCCTATAACAATCTAACCAAGCTTGATATAAGCCGTTGTCCCGAGCTGACAGAGCTCAGTTGCGTTGAAAACACCCTGACGTCACTGGATCTTAGTTCCACCCCCAAGCTAAATTATCTTGCGTGCGCCGGTAATTCTTTGAACGAACTCGATGTCAGCTGTTGTCCCGATATCGAAACATTAGTGTGCTGGAGCTGTAATCTCACAAACCTGAACTTCACAGGTTGCAGCAAAATAGGTTTCATTAACTGCGAGGAAAACAAGCTTTCTTCTCTTGATATTTCCGGGTGCCCGAAAATACATGGCCTCTATTGTGGGAAAAACGCCCTGACATCCCTGGATATCAGCAAGTGTCCTAAGCTGGTTAATCTCATTAACACAACCGGCAGTTATGTGAACAAGGACGGAGACTTAGTATACCGGGACGAAGAAGGAAAGGCTGCGATTTCCATTGATAATGGGGTCGAGTTGGTTAAATGAAAAAGTTAAATATGAAGGATAGAAATAATAAAAAGATTAAAGGAATCGTAATAAAGATTCTTCTGGGGATTGTTGCTGCCACTATGGTCTTTCTCATAGTGGATATATGTATAACGGAAGTGTATTCACATAAGATCCCACACCATTATGCTTCTGCAGAAGAGGGCCGGGAACTGATGCTTTCTAAATTGAATCGATGGAAACCGAGAATTAAAGTGTAAATAGTATTGAGGAGCGCAACAAACATGGACGGATTGATTGGTAATATTCTGACATTAGCAATTACTATATGCGGATCTCAGATGTTTGCTTTTTTTATCGATTTTCTGAAATGGGCGGTAAGAAAGAAGCATCCTGCCCGCATCGAGAAGAGCGAGGATGTAAGATATCCGCAGAATATCACTGTGTTTGTCTGGAGTGATAGCAGACACTACCACGGGTATGTAAGACATGACTACATCCGCAAGGAAGGTAACACATACAAGGAAGAGTATGACCACAGTGTTGGAAGATGGATCAGAATAATCCTTATCGATCTTTTCTATATACTTGTCTCCTTTGCAGTTCCAATAGTTATGCTTTTCTATGTGCCTGATTATCCGTACATTGGAAACTTTTTTGGTATCTCGGCAGCTATTTTCCTTATGTTCCTGCACGCAGAATTAACAGGGTCTGATACCATTGCGAGGATTGAATTATATAAGTACTTCAATAATGGATCGATAAACAGGTGATTTAGAATGAACTTTGCTTAATAGTGGCAAGAAGGAAAGTGTATGAGACGTTTATTTGAAGTTGATCTGAAGGATTATGAAGGATGTACCAAAGTCTTCAGAAGGCCGTCTGCCAGAGCGATTATCTTTAAGGATGATAAGATTGCATTAGTATATGCTACCAACGAAAAATACTATAAATTCCCTGGTGGCGGAATTCATGATGATGAAGATAAAAAAGTGGCATTGATCCGGGAAGTTAAAGAAGAGGTTGGCCTTGTCGTTATTCCTGCAAGTATAAAAGAATATGGCAGTGTGCTTAGAAGACAGAAGAGTGATAGAGATGAGGATACTGTTTTCGAGCAGGAAAACTATTATTATTTTTGCGAAGTGGAAGAGTGCACCGGCAGTCAGAACCTTGATGATTATGAGAAAGATGCCGGTTTCATGTTAGCTTATGCCGATATTGATGATGCGATCAGGGTCAATGGTGAATATACGAGTAACTCATTCTTTAATGAGGTGATGATCGATCGTGACAAGCGTGTTCTTGAAATGATCAAGGCTGAAATCACGGTTTTTCGCAATAACGATCATATTAAAAAATAATGGAAAATCAGCAGGATAACAGGATATACGGCTAAGTATGAGCGAAGTAACTTACAGCAAAAAGAACGACGAAATTGAGTGTGTCAGATATGATAAATCACGAAAGTCATATCTTCCTCATACTCATCCAAATCATTTGACGATAGGGTATGTTGAAAATGGAAAGGTCTGTATTACCATAGATGGTGAAAGCTGCATCTATGAAGAGGGAGATGAGTTCCGAATAATGCCCAATGTCCTGCATGAGATAAAGCCTGCGGATGATCAAACCTATTCCATGATGGTGATGTGCATCAAGACAGAGTCTGCTGTGGATGATGATAATCTGAAAGAACTTCAGGATACCATTATGGAAAAACCGGAGAATATATACCTCATAGAGGAAATGGCTGAAGACTTACAGGTCAGCCCATATCATATGATACGGAGATTCAAGAAAGCATTTGGCCTTACTCCTCATCAATTTCAGATACAGTGTAAGGTCAGAAAGGCTCAAAAACTGCTTGAAACAGCCAAAAGCATCCCTGAAGTGGCTTATGAAGCAGGATTTTGCGATCAAAGCCACCTGGACAGATGCTTTCAGAAGATTGTTGGCATGACACCCCGTCAATATCAGGATGCTTTAATAAACGGCAGTTAACAAAGTGCGGGGAAAAACTTGGCGAACAGATATAATCCGTCTTTTCCGGCATGGACCTCATGATGAATAGCTTTTGGCATTATGGATATGACACCGGGTTCATATATGATCTCATCGCCGTTATTGATACATTTGCCTTCGCCTGCGATCACTTCATGGGTTTCCAACTGCGTCTCATGAATGTGATCAAGAATACTCTTGTCAGGGGCGATCCGAACCAGATGATAACTATACTCGCCATTGGTATCCTTTGATGTAATAATGTGTTTCAATTCGACACCTTCAAAGACCGGATGCTTCGACCAGGCGATATCAGCGAATGAAATGGTTTTGCCCGGAAGACGCAACTGCCCGCTGTTAAAAAATTCAAATACTTCAAGATTCATGTTGATGTTCTCCTTTCATTTGATGATGTTACGATATCAAAAAGGGAGTTTTCAGAATTGGATAAAATTGCTATTATGACGAAAAATAAAGATTGGCGAACTCCAAACGATGAAGAAAAAGAATTGGCATTATATTGGATAAAAAGAAACCAAACCGGAAATACCGGTTTTCCGATAGCTTGTTTTGCCGTTATTTCTATTGGTATTATCGCATTTGCGGTTGCATCGTATCTTTTCGCACCTGATAACCTTACGAAAGCATGGCCTATGTTTATAATATTGGGATTCTTTTTATGTATTATAGGCTGGTTCTGCATATCTAATATGATCACTGAGATTGAGAAAGTTCGTATGGTGTCAAAAGGAGATTTTCAAATTATAGACGCCAAGGTGCAATATGTCGGTAAAAAAAGAATGGCCAGGTATTCGTATATGGATGTTGTGGAAGCATCTTATCATAGCGGATTTGGAGCGAAACCGACAACATTCTCAGTTTCCCGTTCAGTAAAAAAGAGAACCAAAGCGGGGGATGTCGGATATGTAATCAGATTTCCTAACGGAAAAAACCGGAACCGCAATGCAATTGTGTTTATTCCGAATAGTATGGAGTTTTAGATGGCAGCAAAACACGTAGTTGTACAACCGTATAATGAAGACTGGGCTCAATGTTTTATTGATATCCGAAATGAAATCAGGGATGCTCTGGGTGATTTTGCTTTGCGTATTGAACATGTCGGAAGTACTTCTGTTAAGGGTTTATCTGCAAAACCCATAATCGATATCGATGTGGTTATTAAGGATTATTCTGTTTTTCCTGAAATAGTAAAGAGACTGGAACAGGCAGGCTATCATCATGAAGGAGATCAGGGTATTCCTACAAGAGAAGCATTTAAGTATGATGATAAACAACACTTATTGAAGCACCACCTGTATGTATGTCCGGAAGATTCTCCTGAGTTAAAAAGACATATTGCTTTTAGGGATTATCTTAAAACTCATCCGGATGCTGTTTCGGAGTATAGCAGAATAAAAGAAGAAGGTGCTTTATTATATCCGTATGATATAGATAAATATATAGAACACAAATCGGGTTTTATAGAAGGCATTTATAAAGAAATAGGCCTAAAGAAATAAAAAGGTGTAAAAAATGAACATTAAAATAGGTTTTATACAGGAATTGCCGGGAAAAAGTCTTGAAGAGAATCTTGAGATCGGAAAGAAAGCCTGCAGGGAAGCAAAGGAAAAAGGCGCGGATGTAGCACTGTTCCCGGAGATGTGGAGTGACGGATATTACTTACCGCAGGATGAAGAAGAATTAAGCAAACTTGCAGTTGCAAAAGACAGCGATTTTGTAAATGAATTCCGTCTGCTTGCCGCTGAATTACAAATGGCCATCGGCATAACGCTGCTTGAGTCCTCAGAAGAAAAACCTCTGAATTCGGTTATCTTCTTTGACAGAAAAGGAGAGGAGATACTTCACTATTCGAAGCTGCATACCTGTGCGTTTGATGATGAAAAGGTTTTATCCGAAGGAAAAGATTTCTATGTGGCAGATCTTGATTTCGGAAGAGGAAATGTAAAATTCGGATCCATGATCTGTTTTGACAGGGAATTTCCGGAAAGCGCAAGGATATTGATGCTCAAGGGGGCTGAATTAATTCTTGCACCCAATGCGTGTCCGATGGAAATAAACAGATTATCGGCATTAAGAACAAGAGCATATGAGAATATGGTTGCTGTGGCAACTTGCAATTATCCTGAAGGACAGCCTGACTGCAACGGCCGCTCGACTCTTTTTGACGGTGTACCCTGGCTTCGTGGAACAGGTACCAGGGATATGTGCGTATTTGAAGCCGAAAGAAAACCCGGTGTATATGTTGCAGAACTTGATCTGGACATGCTTCGTGCACACAGAAGCGGCGATATTATGGGTGAAAAGTACAGACATCCCGAAAAATATGCGATTCTGTCAGATGTTAATGTAAAAGATGTTATAGGCGGAGAGTTTATACACTGGTAGTATTGAGGCAAAACGACTGTTAAACAGGTTAAAGATAAATCACGAAAGGAAAAGATATGGAGAACCAAACCGAGGATTTAAATGTTCTTGAAAGCAACAGGGAAAAGACGATAGTAAGAACGAGTATAATAGGTATCGTTGTAAATGTTTTTCTGGTTCTTTTTAAAGCGTTTGTCGGTTTCGCTTCAAATTCGATCGCAGTTATTCTGGATGCGGTGAACAATCTTTCTGATGCTTTATCTTCGGTTGTCACGATCATCGGAGCAAAACTCGGAGCAAAACAGCCCGATAAAAAACATCCTTTGGGATATGGCAGAATAGAATATTTAAGCTCTATGATCATAGCAGCACTGGTTCTTTATGCCGGCGGCACATCGCTTGTAGAATCCGTAAAGAAGATATTTAAACCCGGAGATGTTGAATACGGTACCGTTTCGATCATTATCATCTCGGTAGCGATCATCGCAAAACTGATCCTTGGACTGTTTGTAAAAAAACAGGGCAAAAAAGTTAACTCCGGAGCACTTGTTGCATCAGGATCGGATGCACTTTTTGATGCTATCTTATCGGCGTCGGTACTTGTTTCAGCCATTGTCTATTTGATCTGGGGTATTTCTCTTGAAGCCTATGTGGGTGTTATCATCGCAGGCTTTATCATTAAGGCCGGAATTGAAATGATGATAGAAACCTTAAATGACATCATAGGAAAGCGTGAGGATGCTGAAACCAGCAAGAAATTAAAAAAGATCATATGTGAAGAAGAAACAGTTCTCGGCGCGTATGACCTTATTCTGTTTAATTACGGACCGAATAAAAACTATGGCTCAGTACATATCGAACTTCCTGATACCATGAGTGTTGATGATGTTGACAAAATAACCCGTAAAATCCAGCTAAATGTTTTCCAGAAAACAGGTGTTATTTTAACAGGCATAGGAGTATATTCTTTCAACACATCCGATGATGAAGTGGCTCAGATTCGAAATACTATTCAAAAAGCCGTATTGTCGCACGAGTGGGCATTGCAAATGCATGGTTTTTATGCAGATACAGAGAAGAAAACCATTCGTTTTGATGTGGTTATCAGTTTTGACATAGAACATAAAGAGGCTATGGAAATACTTAATAAAGAAGTTGGAGATCTGTATCCGTCATATGAGATAACGATCGTTCCGGATGTTGATATTACAGATTAAAGCAATTAATATAATATCAAATAAATGGAATCAGGGTGAATGAAATGATTACCGTAAAAGAAGTAGACAAATCTTTTTTTGATCTATATGATCAGGTTTCGATGAATGTTGAAGTAACATAAATGTTACTGCATATAATTTCTATAAAAAACAAGGGGCTGTCTTGTCGAAGGTAGATATGTATGCATATTATTCGCAGCCAGAATCCAGAGAAGAGATTCAGTTTATCTGGTATTTGGATCTATAGTTGTGCTTAAGGGAATTTTGATGTTTTTTTTAACAAAGGGGGTTTAAGTATGGATTTTGAACAGAAGAGAAAAAAACTAACAATTAAAATTATAATCTTTGCCGGTTTAATACCGTTAACGATCATTGGATGGTTTTTTGCTTTCAGCTATGCATATCATTTGCCTTATATATTAGAGGATTTGTCAAATCCAAGGTATTTTCTGCATCTTTTGTGGAGTACAACAAGATTTTATCTTCAGATCACCTTTAAATTTACATTATTTAAAATATTTGACGGAGTTATGTGGTTTATTATGAATGTTCTTTTCTTTGCCACAGTTGCAGAAATAGTACTCCTCATTGTCAATATCATAAAAAAGAAAAGAATAGGGTAGGATATAATCGGGAGTTTGTCAGTCGGACAGGCTCCTTTTATTTTTCCCTTGACGGCTAATTCAAATTAGCCTATAATAAGGCTAATCGAAATTAGCCAAAGGAGAAGATATGGATACCAAAAAGAAAATACTGGATGAAGCACTGACACTGTTTTCGGAAAAAGGATATGCAAATGTTTATGTTGCTGATATTGCAGAAAGGGTTGGGATTAAGGCTCCGTCTCTTTATAAGCATTACAAAAACAAGCAGGCCATTTTTGATGCGATCATTCAGGAGATGAACAGGCGATTCCTAGAGGAAGCAGGTGCTCTGCAAATCAACGGTGCGAATGCTGAGATAGATGCCGAAATCTATAAACATATATCTGAAGAGCAGCTTATCGCACTCGGGAACAATCTGTTTCTCTATTTTTTACATGATGACTATACAAGGCGTTTTCGCAAGATGCTTACCATCGAACAGTTTCATGATGAAAATCTTGCGGCTGCATATATGAAGCAGTATGTGGATGATCCGCTTTCATATCAGGGAATGCTTTTCGGCCTGATGGTTTCATCAGGTGTATTGCAGACAGGGAATGTAGAGATCATGACTTTGCATTTTTATGCACCGATCTATATGCTTCTTACCGTATGCGACAGGGAGCCCGGTCGTGAAAAAGAAGCACTTAAGACATTGGAAGCTCACATTCGACAGTTTAACAAACTGTACGCCAGAAATGATAATCCTGCCAAGGATAACAAGAAGAGATCTCGGAGGAATACAAAATGAAGATCACAGTTATAAACGGAACCGAAAAACACGGTGTTACATACAGAATGAAGGAAATATTTTTAGAGCAGTTCAGAGAGGATTCAGAGATCACGGAATATTATCTTCCAAAAGACGGTCCGGGTTTCTGTGTGGGATGTACTGCCTGTTTCAGGAATAATGCGAATCAATGCAGGGATTTCGAAAAGGTGCAGAAAATCGAGAAGTCTTTGCGTGAAGCGGATCTGCTTGTTTTTGCATCGCCGGCATATGTTTTCCATACAACAGGTGCAATGAAGGCTATGCTTGACCATTTTGGCTATCGATGGATTCCTCACCGTCCTGCAAAGGAAATGTTTGGAAAAAGAGCGGTGATAATCACACAGTGCCTGGGAGCGGGTGGTAAATCTACAGCAAAAGATATTAAGGACAGCCTTTCCTGGTGGGGTGTTTCGACCGTCAAAGTCGTAACTTTCAAACTTATGTCTGAAATTGACTGGGACAAGATAGGGGAGAAGCAGAAAGCTTCTTTCCGAAAGAAGTTAAGCAGTGTCGCACGAAAGATGCATGCCATCAATTATGATAAACCCGGGCATACAAATGTTATGGTGAAAGCAAAGTTTTATGCGGTAAGGATGCTGCAGACGAGCCTCGGTAAAAAGGATCCCGAATACACAGACTTTAAGTATTGGAACGAGAACGGATGGCTCGGTAAAGAAAGACCTTGGAAGGCAAAATAACTTCCGATTGCAGAATCTTTACTTTTATGTATCAGACACCTCCGAATCTTTACTTTTTGGCGCAAAAATGCTATAATTTGTAAAGATTTGGAGGTTTTTTATGATTTCTTATGAAGGTCTAGAAAAAGCATTAAAAGAAAAAGGGATAGGAAAAACGGAGCTTTCAACCGAACTGGGCCTTTCGACTCGAACAGTTGCTAAGATTGCAAAGGGGGAGAAACTGTCTAAAAGAAGTATTCAGAAGATATCTGATTATATAGGGGTTTCCTCCGAACTGTTAATGAAAGAGATCAGCGAAAACAAAATTCTTCAGATCCTGCGTGATGAAAAGGAAATTAATCTGCAGGGTGGTCTTTATCATGAACTTCAGGTTAGAATGACTTATAATTCAAATCATATAGAAGGCAGTAAATTGTCGGAAGATCAGACAAGATACATTTTTGAGACGAATACTGTTGATGCGGGAGATGGGATTCTTGTTGATGATATTTTGGAAACCGTTCATCATTTTCGTGCGATAGATTATGTGATCGAAAATGCAGAGGAAATATTAACAGAGGATATTATAAAAGAACTCCATTATATTTTAAAGCATGATACAAAAGACTCAACATTACCATGGTTTGCTGTTGGAGATTATAAAAAAAGAGCTAATGCTGTAGGCGGAAGAAAAACAACCAAGCCCGCTGATGTTCATAAAGAGATGAAAGCATTACTTGACGAATACAATGAAAAAGAAAATGTTACAATAGAGGACGTAATTGCTTTGCATGCTGAATTTGAGCTGATACATCCATTTCAGGATGGTAACGGAAGAGTTGGCCGTTTGATAGTGCTAAAGGAATGTTTACGTCATAATTTGATCCCGTTCATCATAGAAGACTCTAAGAAGAATTACTACTACAGAGGCTTAAAGGAGTGGAAAAATGAGAGAGGATGGTTAGTCGATACATGCCTCGATGGTCAGGATAATTTTAAAAAATTGTTAGATATGTTTGAAATACAATATTAGTATAATAATGGTAAGAGTTACGATAAAAATGGTGTTGAAGAATATGGCGGATGCCATGAATTCGATGAGCATTAAATCCGGGAGATATATTTGAATGAAATTATGGATCTATGATTTAATTTTTGGATGTAAGATAAGGAGATAAATTTATGAATTGTCCGGTGTGCGGTAGTCAATGTAAAAAGGGATTTATAGAAGCAAGAAGTCATGGGACTGCGACTCGTGAATGCTGGTATCCTGCTTCAGAAGAAGACAAGCTGCATAAAAGAAACGGGATTCCTTTATATTGGGATAACACTGCATACTATTGCGAAAGATGTAAAAAAGTATTTGCCACTTTTGATAATGCGGACATTACAAATAACGGAATTGTATGAAGTTGAGTTACAGTTAAATCCGGAGATAATAGGTGTTTAAGATGGAATTACGAGAAATAATATTAGACTTTCTTATGAAAATGCGCTGTGAAAATGAATTTGATTCAATCATCTATAACAACATAAAAAAGGAATTACAGATAAGAATTGATGATTGGAATAAAAAGGGCTTTGTTCCTAACGAAGATGTAGTAATTATAATGAATTTAGTTGAGCAATTAGCCGGTGGAAGTCGATTCTTCGATGAAAAGACAGCAATACAGGTGGAAGATGCTTCGATCGAGATAATGGAAATGATCGAGAAGTTAAAGTAAGATTGCAGGATTATTGATGAGGAATGATATGTATGTTCAATAAATTCAAATTACGAGGAAATGTTCCGACGGCTATACGTTCAGATGAAGAGATGACATCTATTGACAAAGAGGCAGCGGATAAATCTTTTAAAGAAGAGAAAAAGAAGTTGGATATATTTTTACAGCAAAAGGGATTTGTAAAATATAAAACCAATTCTTATGCAAGAAGGAACAATGCTGATGTATTGGAATATATTTACTTGCAAAAAGAAAAATATGGATCAAAAACTTATACAGTAAACTATGCATTGATAGCATTATATGTGCCTCATTCCTTCTTATCATACGATTTAGGCGACAGGTTAGGAAAACTGATATGCAATAAGGATGTTTGGTGGGATTACTCAAATGAGGAGATTGCAGAAGTTAGTTTTCAGAATATCATCGATGCAATTGATTATTATCTGTTGCCATGGTTTGAAGAACGACAAAGCAAAGGAACTCTTAAGAAGGAATTACTGAAAGAAGAACAAAAACGAAAAAAGTATGGTGGCCGGCTATCAGATGTCCAGCAAGCATGGTTAAAGGCGATAGATAAGGAAAATGATTATTCTGACATAATCAGTAGCAACTTTGCAACATTGAAGCTGCCGAAGAAATTGCAATAAATCACAATTTTTCTGAATAGATAATTTAAGGAGGGTTTATGGCATTTACACTATTAATTAAAAGCAAGGGGTTATTTAACAAAGCAAAATCGATCAATTTTGAAGAATTGATCAGCAATTGCGGCCTGAAATACGGAAGCGATAATGAGTTTTATATTCTTGTGGAAAACCAGAAGATTAACGAAACAGCAATTCTTTATAATCCGAAGAGAATAGGCCGTGGTATATTCTTTGATTCAAGCAATGTCGGTAAAGGCGAAATAACTATCAGTTATAATATTCCGACTACACCGGCAGAGATCCGTGATTTTGTCGGTGTTGCAAAAGAAATAGAAAGACAGTTTGGAAAAGCATCATTTTTCTGCGAGGAAGAAAACAGAGAATACACGATTTCTTCTTTGGAAAACAACATAGATGCCATGATCGCATTTTCGCTGGAAAAACTGAATGAATTCTGCTCGAATCATGAATTGCAACAATTATTACTTACTATGACAATGTTTCCGTGGTACGTGGATAATAATAAAAGAGAAGAATATAAGATTTGCAATAATCTTGATGATTTTGAAACTAAACTTCACGAACTTCAATCAGAAGATCGTTATTATGCCAAACCTTCACTTTTTAGAAATAAAAATGACGGAAAGAATCTGGCTGTCTATACATTGACTGATGACTGCGAAAGTATTTTCCCTGTCAAAGCAGAAACTTTTGTAAATATGGATAATATCAAAATTGATGAGGGTCTTGTCGGATTCTTTATTTATGAAGAAAAGAAATCAGTCGATGGTTTATTCCCCTATAATGAATTTATTGAATTTGTAAAAGAAAAAGGCGCTACTCCGTTTGATGCCGAACATTTGAAAGTTCCTGCGATCAGCAAAGAAGCAATATACGCTTTTGTGGATTCTGTAAGCAATAAGTAATTTATCTTAAATAGTTGGAGATTAATATGACAACTATAAATAAAACCGAATTTGGAAATAATTTTATAAATAAAATGAAGGAAGTTGGCTATGAAGACTGTTCTGATCCTGATGGAAGATCCAGAATGTTATTTGAGGGTTTCTTTGCCCAGAATCTGAACAATGAAGAGTATCGAAGATTTACTTTGAAATACAATATAGACTTTGAAATGTATTGTGCTGCTTTAGCACAACTTCAAACGATAAAAATGATAGGTGCCTGTAACGACGGTCCATATGATGTCAAATTGTTCTGGGGTATGACGGATGAGGAAGTCGATAAGTTTATTGAAGAGGGACCAATAGAACTCGTTAAAAGAGCTTTTGCTACTAATATGGATCAGAAAAGAAGAATTATAGAACGTATAAAAAGAGAATCTGATAATGTTTCGTAGTTTGTGAGATTACAGCTTTAATGTATTAGAAATAAGGGGGGACTATATGGAAAAATCTTTCGAAGAAAAAGGATTAGAGTTTCTTGAAGAAAAAATAAACAAAGACGCTAAAATATCTGAAGTAATTGATGCATTTAAAGAAATGTGCAAAATACCGATGGGCGATTCAGAGGAATTACAACTTTTGTTTGAAACAGGAGCATCCGATGAAAACACTTATACAATTCATTTAGTGAGGCAAACTGAAAACGAAGAGGAAGAAGAATACTATCAGATCACTGTTGATGTAGACTATGAGTTCGAAGATACAGAAGGGCAATTAGTCAAAGATTGGGAGAATTTCTGGAGTTTTGATTTGGATATTGATTTCTTTGAACAGATAGAAAGAAGCCAAGTGTTCAAGGTTTTAAAAGAAAAGAAACCTATTGGTATCAATATTTATATTGATGAGACATAATATAAAATTTTCAGTATTCTGAAATAGTTGCGTATAGAATAAGTGATGAAGAAAAAGGATGAAATTATAAAAAGAATAGTTTGCTTGTTATGTTTTACTGATCGTTGTTGTTTGGAAAGAAGTGTAATAAATGGAATAAATTACACCTTAGAACAAAGAGAACAGCAACGACAGGATATTTTGGAATGGACAAAATGGAAAGAATACTATGATAGTTATTCCCCCAAAGAGAAGCGGATTATGGAAATACCAATAGATAAGGAATGCAATAATGATATTGTCTTTTTGTACAATGATTATGAATGTATTGAACCTTTATTATGGAGTGTTGGTCTTGCCAATAAATTGACTGATTACGATAAGTATGTGACAAAAGATTTACATCCTCCGCTTAGAATTGGACCAGACCATTCGATAGAAAAAGTTTTAGAGTTTTGTAAAGAAGTTTCTGAAAGCAATATCATAAGGTATCGTGAAATAGCTATGCTTTGGTACTGGCGTTGTATTGTTGCCAGGACGAAAAAAGCAGAATCTTCGTTAATTAAACAATCAATTATAGATATTTTTGGTGAAGATACTTTTAAATTCCTTAAAAAGTATAAAGGATTTGATATGAATAAAGGAGACTTTATTGTAAGAGGAAAAACGATATCTGAATTAAGTAATATCGAGATTCAAAGACTGGAAATAATAGCAGAAAGAAGGTTTTATGCATTTGAATGGCTATTTTCAAAAGAAGATTGGGATAATGTAGATTTGGTTTGTTAACGAATGTATTGAGATATTGTTAGTTAAAGAAATATTTTTTTCGCAACAACGATTATTTTCCGGTATAAAGGAGTAAGTGAACATGACAGAACAAGAAGCAAAAAATATAGCAACGCCAATTGTCAAAGAGATAGTGAATTGTATTTCATCCGGTAAATATGAATTAATATGCAAATTTGCAAAGTTTGGCGACGGTTTTACAGAAGACATAATGAAGGAACTACTGGAGGATTATCAAACGGCTAATGATTTATCTCATTATGATGATTACGATGTTCTTTTTACAGGTAAGGGTTCTCGATTCTATGTAATTGTCTTTAATAATGGCAAGGGTTTTGCTGTTGACTATGATCTGTCTACGGATGGTCAACCTAATGACTTGACTTTGCAGATGAGATTCTTTGACGACGAAAATGGTGGATATAATGCATTTGTAGATGATTGCCATGTGTTATAAATCCTGAAGATAATTAACTACGAATATTACTGTATTTTTAGAAGGGGGAGAGATTATATGGCAGAAATTAATGAAAGAGTTATTTTAAGAGATACAGCGGAGAAGTATTCGGAAAAGGTAAAGGAGATCGTTCCGCCTTTCGTTGATCTGATGAAAGCAATTGTAGAACTTGAGGATTCTGCTTTCGTAAAATTAGAAGAACAGGATGCTGAAAAAGAAAAGATGGGTATACCGAGTTCGCAGGTACATCCTGATTTCCTGGATTTTATGGAAGAATATCGTGAGCAATACGGGGCACTTGTGTCAGAACATTGTACGGAAAAACTTTTGGATCGTCCGTACGGAGGAAGCATAGGACGTCCGGCAAAATATTTGGATGTGGTTAATGGACCGTTATATTTCACAATGAAGAGTGCCAATAAGGCCATAATCGAAACGGAGAATCCAAAATCATCACCTGAAAAACTGCGTTTTGTTTTAAAGAACCTTGATGGCGTATGGAAAATCGATGAAGTCAAATATGGTTTCTTGGATGAAGACACATGGTATGTTGATGAAATATAATTATGGTTTATCGAAGCAACTCTAAAAGAATTAAATTTTGTGTCGGAACTTGGAGGTGAATGATGAAAAAAGCAGCCGGTCTTATGGCATTTATTATGACAGCAGTTTTGATGCTTTCGCTCTGCTCGTGCAGCTCGGATGTATCGCCAGTTGAAACAACCACGGAATCATCTACTGAATCGTCTGCAGAAGTGTCCACTGAAGCGCTCACTGTATCATCGAGTGATGATGGTTTTTCGGACGATGTAACGGGTTCGGTTATGCAGCTGATGTATGATGTCATAGGCGAGGACCAGGCAACAGCCGAAAAAATGGTAGGTGAGTTTTTCAATGTTGAACCTGTTGACTCACTCGGTAATATAATGACGGATGAAAGAAATGGCATCGTAACCGTGATGCATGTTTACACAGATATGTTTGTTAAGGATTCAGTCAGGTTTAACGTAATGCAGATTTGGACCGATGAAAAAGACGGTCATGTACGCAGGATTGAGCTTACATTGGATAACAGTGGTATTATATCTGTTCCTATTGAAGATACGCCGGAGTTTCAAAGTGAGATCAAAAGTCTTTACGATGATGTTGACGGTGAGTTAAAAAAGTCATTAGGTCAGCCTGAGATGTCAGGCGCAGATTGGGCTTACTATGAAATATCAAAGGACCGTTATGCTTATGCTGAGTATATTGATTATACCGAACCGGGCGGTAACGGGCTTGTGGCGACAACTGTTGTTTTTGCGGATGCGAAGGTGCTTTTGGACTAAAGTATCTTGAAAAAAGGCAGCTTTGCAGAATAAGTTTACAGGATAACGAATGAATATTGCAGTACTTTCAGACATTCATGGGAATCATATTGCCCTTGAAACATGCTTGAATTATTTAAAAGATAAAGACATAGACTCATACTGTTTTCTTGGTGATTACACAGGTGAATTCCCGGGTATAGAACAGACGATGAAGATGCTGTACGAGTTAAGAGAGAATAACCGGTGTTACTTTCTGCGAGGAAATAAAGAAAATTATCAGATCGATGAATTGGGAGAAGCAAATCCCGAGTGGGATGAATACCCCAGTACGATCGGAGTGCTGAGATACGCAAATCAGCATTTAACGAAGACAGACATGGAGTTTTTTAACAGTCTTCCGATCTCAATGACGGTTGAGAATGCTGGGCTTCCTGATATTGTGATCTGTCATGGCTCACCAAGAAAAGTAAACGAGAAGTTTGCGATCGATCAGCAGAGTTTGAATGAAGTGGTTGCCAAGATCGATGCAGACTATATCATATGCGGACATACGCACAGGAAAATGGAAACAAAGTGCGCTACAACGTATGTTTGGAATCCGGGATCTGTAGGAGGTTCAATAGATTCACCGTATCAATACAGGTTTATGATCCTTCACGGTAATAACGGACAATGGACACCCGAGTTCGTTGCATTGGATGCAGATATAAAGCGTCTGGTGGACGAATTACATGATTCCGGATTATTTGAAGCAGCACCATATTGGACTCGTTTTACGGAACTGATGATAACCGATAAATGTGGAGGGTTCACCCATGGTGATATGCTGAATCGAGCGATGGAGATTTGCAGGGAGCAAAATGGAGAGTGCAATTGGCCAAAAGTTCCTGAGGAGTGTTACGCCAAGGCTTTTGCTGAAATAGTAAATATGGCGACTAAGCAGATTCAAGATGGTAAGTAAGAGAATGGAATCAAAGGTTTTAAGAACACTCAGATCAAATAAGAACAACAATGTATATAACCTGTACAAAGAAAGAATCGTTGTGCAGAACGGGACAAATGTAAAAGAACTTCACATGCCTGCTGTTCCTGCGGGGCAATCGGGATTTGAGTGCTTTTATGATATCTACTATATTCAAAACAAGTTATTTGCAGTACTCATCACGGGCAGCGGCTTTGATATGAGAATTGAGATTGATGAAGAAACTCTCGATTATGCAGGAGCGCCTATTACAAATTACTGATCGAAAAGTAGGAAAAGATGGAGTAATATGATCAAATTGATAATACTTCGAGGTAATTCCGGAAGCGGAAAAACGACCATAGCGAAAGAATTACAGAAAAAGATCGGCAGCAATACGCTGGTTATATCGCAGGATGCGATAAGACGCGAGATGCTTATGGTCAGTGACGGGCCGGATACTTTGGCGCTGCCTTTGTTGAAAGATCTTTTACGATATGGAAAAGAACATTGCGAAACGGTTATTCTGGAAGGGATAATGGTTGCTGACTGGTATCATCCGCTTTTTGAACTTGCAAAAGAACTTTATGGGAATAACATATATGCTTACTATTTTGACATCCCTTTTGAAGAGACTTTGAAGCGCCATAAGACCAGGGCTAAGTCCGAAGAATTTGGTGAAGAGGAAATGAGAGAATGGTGGGTTGAAAAGGATTATGTCGATATTCTGGATGAGGTAACCATTACTGAGGATAAAGATAAGGAGACCATAGTTCAGGAAGTATACAGTGCGATAAGTTGAGAATTAAAGACTTAAGTTGGAGAGAAGAAAATGACAGAAGAAAAAATAGAAAAAACTGAAAATGAATCCGGTAAATTGCCTCTTTCCTGTATAATAGCTTTTATTTTGATCATAGCTGTTGTTCTTGCTGCTTTTTTATACAGTCAGAAAGAGCGTCTTATAACCAGGCAATTGGAAAAGCTTTATGGTATTCCTTTTACGATCGAAAGAACGGATGGTGGCAGAAAATGCTATATATATTCTTCCGATGAACATCTGCAGGTTAAGGTTAAAAGTACCTGGTATGGAAAGATTAAGTCGGAAGACTATGTGAATTATGTTTATGCCAAGAATATAGCCGAGCAGTTTGAAGAAGAGATAGGCGGATGTTTTGATGATTGTCTGATAATAGTAGATAATTCGTCACTCCGCGGATTTCCTCCTAAATCCATCAACTCATATGAAGAGTATATAGAGGCCTATAAATCGATTCCGCGTGAAGAAAAGTATTTCAGAAGTGTTGAGATCCGTGTGTATGTACGGGAAAATGAAGATTTGTCCCATATAATCGATGCAGAAGAAATACTTAAGAACAGTGATAAATACCATTTCGGCGGAGTTGAGTATTATGCGATCCCCGATGATCTGTTTGATGCTCATCGTGATAACGGAATATATACATATTATGATTTCATGGAAGTACACCGGATAATATGCAATACGCTTGGAAATGATAAATTGTGGCTTGGCAGAGTGGATGACGGCCGCATTTCGATTTCAGATCTGAAAAATCGTTAGGAAAGGTGCTTATGTATTTTGAACAAATAAGTAAAGAATGGAATGCAGACCCCAATGCACCGGCTGTTGAAATATCTGTAGAAGGCAACGACGTTGTTGTAGAGTTCTTTTTAAATGCATTTCTCTTTGAAACATGCAACGAGGGTGATAAAGCGATTCTTACATTTCGTGATTGTTTACAATACCGATACGGCAGCCCGAATGAAGAAGGCTTTTATATTCATAATAAGTCCAGATATAAACCATTCGGAGTTAAGTGGGGCGAGTTCTATATTATTCATGATTCTGACTGGAAGAATGATTTCCCAGATCCTGTCGAAGTAAGCCAACAGCCAATTGATGAGTTAAAACATTACCTGTTTTATTTTAAAGATGGTACTTTTGAATGCATAGCCCAAAGTTATGAGTTAAAAAGATCGAAAAATGCAGAATAAATAGCAATGAGTTATGAAAAGCCATAAAAACACATACTGCATTCGTATTATATGTATACAATGATAATACGAAAGAAGGATATGCTATGAAAAAGAAACAAATGATAAAGTCCGCAATAGTCAAAGTGATCGCGTTGCTTATGGCACTTACTGTTATGGGATGTACCGGAAGAACAGAGAGTTATAAGTATAATGTGAAAAACATCGAGCATTGCGGATTTTTCTATATTTCAGGGACAACATATTATAAAGACAGAGTTGAGTTTAAAATTCACAGCAGGTATGAGTTAAAGGAAATGACTTTCAGCACTCCCGACGATCCTAATGCGACAGTGGGAATTGATGATTTTACTTTAATCCTTTATTCATCCGATCCGAGTAAGATCACTTCTTTGGATGTTTTTGGCACCTGGTATGAACTCAGCTTCCGCTATTTGAATTCAAAAGAATATGCATGCATCTGGCGTACAGTGGCAACTGATATCGGCTGGACGGATTATAAAGGAAATTTAGATGATTATTATAACGATGCTGAAAAAGCTCAGCAAAAAGAAACTGAAGAGAAGGCTGAAGAACAATGGCAGCAGACGTTAAAAGAAGACGAAGAAGTATTTCCCTTATTTCAGGGTAAATGGGTGAGTGACGAAGGTGATTATTTTGAAATATATGATACCGAATCGGAACATGGTGTCAGATTTTATCAACATGATTATCCATATGCAGAAGAATATTATAATTGTTTATTCTCAAGATCCGATCAGGAAAACATTTACACGGTGACCTATCCGATGGGCGAATGGTGCCCATTTTTATCCTTTAATATCGAATACGATGGAGGAGATTCATTCCTGTATCAGGAAAAAGAGTTTGTAAGAGCCGGTGAAGAAACGGAAATTCAAAAAAGCAACCGTACGAGAGAGTATTTTGAAAATCTTGATAAAGAAAATAGTTCATTGGATAAGCTCGTTGATGAACTTGGACCGTGCGGGTATGCCGGATCAGGGGTTATTTATCATATCTGGCGGCTGAACGACGGATCGGAAGCCAGAGTTGTTTTTGACAGCGATGGTAAAATCGCCATGATCGTTATCGGTGAAGGCGGTAATGGTGAAAAAATTTATAAGAGAGAATATTGATAAAGGAAAAATATGATATTTAAAAAGAAAACAAGCACGGAAGAAACTTCAATAGCCGAATACATTTTTAACAGCATAGATGAAAACGGAAATCTGCCGGAAGGGTTTGAACTTCCCGACACGAAAGATAAGGAAGTAAAATTTGCTCCGGGAGCCAAGGACGGCATATGTATGTATCATATGGCACAAAAGTCTCTTACGGACGCAGATAATGAAAAACTTGAAGAACTGATCCTGCTCGCAGGGAAGGGCGATACTTCGGGGGCGGAAAAAGGCTTCAAAGAGTTCTGTAAAAAACACAGAGTGATCTCGATCATAGATGACCTGCAGGAAACTGTATTAGACAACGAAGATAAACTGGATCCGAATGTGATGTTTAAATTCGCAGTCGATCTTTTCTTACATTCTTCCGACATCGAATGCGTAAAGACAGGCCTGAGTATTCTGGAACTCTTTGATACATACGACAACGAGGAACTGGTAAAGGCGATAAGAAAAGTTGCGTTATGTGATGAATTTACAGTCTTTTGCCTTTTTATCATGAGAAAATGGCCGACTGCGGAAAAAGACATTTTAGAATGCGCAAAACATGTTCACGGATGGGGAAGGATCCATTGTGTGGATTATATTGAACCTACGGAAAAAGAAACAAAAGAATGGCTTTTGTTTAACGGTACGGATAATGATATCATGGCAGCATATTCCGCATGGGATGTATTTATAAAAGCAGATGTTCCGGCACTTATACGACGCGGAGATCTAAGCTACGAAGAAATGCACGCAGTACTGAAAATAACCGAAGGCCTAATGGATGAAGGCCCCGTCTCGGGATTATCAAATATGGATAATCCGAAAGTATATCTGGGTGACGTTCTTTTCAGGAGTGAAGGAAACTATTCGTTTACCGAAGAGGACCTTAAGATAATAGAAAATATACGAGGCTATACTAACAGAGCATAACTGAAAGGGACTGACCTATGTATGACTTTGACAAGATAATCAACAGAAATATTCCGGGCGACTTAAAGTATGAAAAGATAGCGGGTATCGATGATCTGATCCCTATGTGGGTAGCAGATATGGATTTCCAGAGCCCCGTGGAAATAAGGGAAGCTTTGGCTGATGTTGCGACCAACAGCGTGTTTGGATATACGGGCGCAGATCCTGAGTACTATAAGCTTGTCGCAGAGTGGTTTAAGAAAAGATACGATTGGGAAGTTGAAAAGTCTCTTATTATGCCTCTGCCCGGAGTAATAGAAGGCCTGGTATGCACGATGAGAGCATTTACCAAGCCGGATGATCATGTGCTGATCTTTCAGCCCGTGTACGGGATGTTTGAAAAAAGCATAAGACTAAACGGCAGGATCCCGACCATCAGCGAATTAAAGAATGTAAACGGCCGTTATGAAGTTGATCTTGAAGACGCTGAGAAAAAGATCATAGAAGACGATGTAAAGATGCTGTTCTGGTGCTCCCCGCACAATCCCGGCGGCAGAGTATGGACTATGGAAGAACTGGAGGCTGTAGCCGGGTTATGTGCCAGACATAATGTATTCATCGTAAGTGATGAGATACATGCGGATCTTGTTTTATATGGAAAAAAGCATATTCCGTTTGCCAAGGTGCCGGGTGACTATAGTAAGAACCTTGTAGTGCTGACTTCCCCCACCAAGAGCTTTAATCTTGCAGGGATTCAGGCGGCCAATCTTATCGCTTTCGATAAAAAAGTCTTCAAGATGATCGATCATGAACTTTTTGCGACCGGTGCTTTTGAAGTCAATAAGATGGGAATTGCCGCTACAAAAGCAGCGTATGCGTACGGAGAAGAATGGCTTGAAGAACTGCTTAAGTACTTAGAGGGCAATATCGACCTTGTTGCAAAGGAATTAAAAGATACAAAACTAAAAGTGATGCCCCAGGAAGCAACATATCTTGTTTGGATAGACTGCTCGGCTTTAAAAGGGGACGAGCCGTTTTCAAGGACAGTCCTTAAAAAAGCACATGTGAGAGTATCGGAAGGAGATTTCTTTGGGAAGTCATCAAGGGACTTCATAAGACTAAATGTCGCATGCCCGAGAAGCCTGGTAAAAGAAGCCCTGGACAGGATAAAGAAGCTTGATATATGGTAACAGGCATTGATTTACTACCTAAAAATTTAAAAAATTTAGGTAGTAAATTTTTTGAGGATATTTAAAAGTGGTTTCGAGTAAAAGGAGGTTGTTAATGAGCAAAGTATTGGTGGCGTATTTCAGCGCAAGCGGAGTTACAAAAAAAGTAGCAGAGAAACTGGCAAAAGCAGCAGGTGCGGATCTTTTTGAGATCGTACCCGAGCAGATTTACACAGATGCGGATCTTAACTGGATGGATAAGAAGAGCAGAAGTTCAGTAGAGATGAATGATAGAAGTTCAAGACCTGCCATCAGCAGCAAGGTTGAGAATATCACTCAGTATTCATATGTATTCGTTGGATTTCCTGTATGGTGGTACCGCGAGCCTTCGATCATAGATACTTTTATGGAGAGTTATGATTGGAACGGTATTACAGTTATTCCTTTCGCTACTTCAGGAGGAAGCGGACTAGGAGATTCCGGAAAGAACATGGAAGCTCTCGGAAAAGGATCTAAAGTCCTGGCAGGAAAGAAGTTAAGCTCGGGAGTATCCGAGAGCGAACTTAGTGCCTGGGTCAGCGAAATTGTAAAATAAGGATATACACGAAAAAAGCCCGACTTTCGCCGGGCTTTCTCTTTTATTGTAGTATGTGTTTAGGTTATTCAATATACTGATTTGTGCTTTCGTTCATGATGTCCGAAACATCGAGCATCATATCGTTTTCACCGGTAACTTTGGGAAGTTCACCGTTCCATTTATCAATGGTTTTTTCTTTCAGGATATTGTCGGTCAATGATTCTTCGAGCAATTTGTTTGCTTCAGCTTCTGCATTTGCTGAGATTAACTTAGCATCTGCTTCTGCCTGAGCCTGTGTGATCTTTACTGTAGCATCTGCTTCGGCTTTTTCTACAGCAGTCTTGTTTTCAATCTGCTGGGTTTCATAAGCCATCTGCGCCTGCTGTTTCTGAGCGATCTTGTCATTGTACTCATCATCGAATGTAGCATTGTTGATAACAACTTTGTTGATCTTTACTACTTCCGAACCGTATTTTTCATTGAGCGATGCCTGGATGTTATCCTTTACAAGGGGCTCAAGAATGTTACGGCTTGTTACGTCGGTAGGTGTAAGTGTTTTGGATGAAGTCTTAAGAGCCGAAGCTACAAGGCTTTCACTTACAAGGTTGTTTTTATAGTTGCTTACGTTTGCATAGATCCAAGAGCTCTTTTCAGCATTTATCTGATATGTAACTGTGATACCTGAGAAGAATACTTCGTTTCGCTCTGAAGTTTCAGAACTTACCGTACCTTCGAATGTTACGTCCTGCTGTTTGTTGTTCACTAAAGTAATGCTCTGAATGAAGGGGATCTTAAAGCTGAGTCCGCTTTGAACCACGTTGCTTGAGATCTGTCCGAATGTTGTTCTCACTCCCGTGTATCCTGTAGGAATGATCTTAACGGAATTGATCGCAACGATCAGTAACATAACCGCTACCACGATACCTACAATAAACGAAACTTTTACTTTGAATTTTTTCAATGTTTGCTCCTTTCGAGATGTTTTCTTCATCTCTTTGTTACAATTATAACGATTGGCCGTCCGGAATATATAATTGTCGGTGTGCAATTAAGGTTACTTATTTTAGCATCCGGTATATATTGGTGGATTATAATTCTCTTTTCATGGTATACTTTACGAAGAATTCACGAATGTTAACTTGCATTGCTTGTGGCAACGATTGGTTTAGACCTAAGATTTAGCCATCATAAGATGCAAGGAGGAAAAGCGGATGCTTGGAGAAAACATTAAGATATTAAGAAAACAAAAAGGATATTCCCAGGAGACACTTGCACAACAGTTAAATGTTGTAAGACAGACAGTCTCTAAATGGGAAAAAGGGATTTCGGTCCCGGATGCGGAGATGCTTAATTCTCTCTCGGAGTTATTTGAGGTTCCTGTCAGTACACTTCTTGGCAGTACGATAGAAGATACTCCGAAGGAAACGGATGCAAAGATGGATGAGATAGCAAAGCAGCTCGCGATCCTTAACGAACAGCTCGCCAATCAGGCCATCAGAAAGAAAAAGACCGCAAAAAGAATAGTGATCGGAATAGTTCTTGCGATCGCAGGCCTCATATTGTTATGCTTCTTATATATCGCTGCATTAGTACTTTTCAGAACACATGTGGCAAGGAACACCAATTACTATATGACAGGAATTGAATGTGAACTTAATGGTGAGACTTACTATTATGAGATGTTGTACGATGATAACTACCGTGTCAGGGCGGAAGGCGGAGATGCATTCATTTCAAACCATGTGGATCTGAACGGCTGTGAGGATGCAAATACGCTCATTGCGCATATCGAGGATTACTTCACGGATCACGGAGGTACCTGTACGATAATAAAAGACAGGGAAGCGGTTGATGATTATAATAGTTTTTAAAGATAAAGGCTGTGCTTAAGGCATAGCCTTCTTTTTATTTTTTCGGATATTTGTTATAATGAAATTTAAGGATTTTGAAATGTCAAAATAGGCTCAAATGTTGATTTTATCAATATTTGCGGATGGATAAAGATATGAAAAAGAACAATTTGGTACTGATCGGAATGCCGGCTTCGGGAAAGAGTACCGTGGGCGTGATCTTGGCCAAGGTACTCGGTAAGAAATTCCTTGATACGGACCTTTTGATACAGCAAAGAGAGAATGCCCTTCTTTGCGAGATAATAAGGGACAGGGGCGTGGAAGGATTTCTAAGGTGTGAAGAAGAGGCTATCCTGTCGGTTAATGAAGAGAATACGGTCATAGCCACGGGCGGAAGCGCCGTGTATGGTGAAGAGGCAATGAAACATCTTAAGGATACCGGAAAGGTCATCTATCTTAAGGTGGAAAAGAGCGAACTATTAAAGAGACTCCACGATATCAGGGAACGCGGAGTGGTGCTTAAGGACGGCGAAGACTTTGATGAGATGTTTGATGAAAGGATCATTCTTTATGAGAAATATGCGGATATGATTATCGAAGAAGGTCAGGCATCTATCGAAGAAACGATAGCGAAGATTCAGGAAAAAATGTGATATACGGAGGATAAAAAATGGAATTTACAACAGATATTTTCAGCCAGTTTGATAAAAAATGGGCTTTGCTTACTGCAGGAAACAAGGACAGTTTTAACACGATGACGATAAGCTGGGGTGGCGCAGGTACGCTTTGGAGCAAGCCTGTAGTCACCACTTATGTTCGTACATCGAGACTTACTCATGATTTTATGGACAGGGAAGATTATTTCACGATAAGCTTCTTTCCCGAAGAATACAAAAAGACACTCGCGGTACTCGGCTCAAAGTCCGGAAGAGACATGGATAAGATGAAAGAATCCGGACTTACGCCTAAGACAGTCAACAACTCAATGACTTTTGAAGAGGCCGAAGTAACACTTGTCTGCAGAAAACTTTTTAAACAGAGACTTGAACCCGCCAATATCATTGATCCTACGGCTAAGGCATTCTATGACGGTGATGCAGAGCATGACATGTATATCGGCGAAGTGGTAGAGATAGTCTGATCGATCGAAAATGAACAGAAGATACTTTTATGCATTAACAACCATAGTATTACTGATAGTAGAGGTTCTGATAGCGCTTTTTGTGCATGACACTTTTATACGCCCGTATGTCGGCGATGTTCTGGTAGTATTTGTTGTTTACTGCTTTGTAAGGATATTTATACCTGAAAACGTAAAGCTCTTGCCGCTCTTTGTATTTTTGTTCGCGGTGGTCGTTGAGGTTTTGCAGTTTTTCCATATAGTCGACCTTCTGGGACTAGGCGGGATCACGTTTTTCAGGGTGCTGATCGGCGGTACATTTGATCTAAAAGACATCCTCTGCTACGGGGTGGGATGTGTCCTGCTTACCGTTTGGGATTATGTATTGGTCGAGAGATTTTTTAACAGGGAAAAAAGAGAAGATGAATAAATGATTGATTGCGGGTTAAGCTTCAGGCTTGGGTAGTGTGACAGGAGGATTCGAAATGACCAAGACAGTCAAAATCGTTTTATCGCGTTTAATTGCAGTAATTGCAGGTATTTCTCTGATGACAGCTTACGGCTGCAAACCGGAGGGCTCAACCGTTGTATTGGAGGATTATCCTGTGCCGGTTGAGGAGGTTAAAGAGGACGAAGAAGTTCCCGAACCGGATGATAAAGAACCGTTTTCCGAGACTATGGTTGATAAGGATATAATGCCTCAGCCCGACACTTTACGTGAAAACGGAAAGTATTACTTTGATCCCGAGATCATTCCGGATTTTTTGCTTAACTACTATGCTAATGATCCGAAAATTATAAGGATCGCCAAACGGTTACTGACGGCAGCTTATAATGCTGAAACCGAAATAACGTTTGATGATGAAGAGAATGTTGACAGAAACGATGTTTATAAGGCTTATAATGTTGCTGTCTTATCAAGTCCGATATTTGATGCAGTAAATTTTTATCAGATCGAAGACAATACGTGGGGATTGACTTATTTTGCTCCCATTGTGGTCGACGGGATGGACGAATACGGACATAATACATATGGTCAGGGCGAGTCTTTGGAACAACAGGAAACGAAAAATATGATCGATTCATATGTGGGATATGTTTCGGAGATTATAAACAATAATCTCACACAGGAATCGACAGACAGGGAAAGAGCCGAGATCATATATAAAGAGCTTATAAAGGATATTAAGTATAATCTGGATGCTTCGGATAATCCGTATGGTGGCGGTTATCAGGAGGCAGACGGTATCGGAAGTGTGGTCTTTGAAACCGGTCAGGCAGTAAAAAGTGTTTTAAACAAAGAATTCTTCAACAATTACAGATATTTAAGGCTCTATTCTTTTATCCTTACGCAGTTACATATAAATGTGTATGAGATAAGCGGGAGAGGTATATTCCAAAATGACTGGGATACATATCTTGTAAAAGATGAGAATAGTATTTTAGATCAGGCAGGATCAATGACATACGGTAATGTCGCCACATGGAACTGGTCGATAGTTGAGATAGACGGACAGAACTATATATGTGACCTTATGCTTGATAAACTTGTTTATGACAGACTTTTGGAGGAAAACGGTACTGTAACAGATTGGGAACCTGTATTCTTCGGAATGAGCGATGAGAAGAGAAATGAGTCATTTAAGACAAAGAACAGCGATCAGGTGTGTATCTTTGCGGTATCAGATACAGGATCGATAGCGGGTACCACGTTTGGTTCGAGCATAAATTCGACAAGACCCGTACCCGAGTGTCCGGAGAATCTGCCTTTAAACGAATAGATGATTAGGAAATATATTTAAGGGGTGAATAAATGAAGATAACCTGTGAATTTTGCGGAAATCTGTATGACGACACCAATGCGACATGTCCCAATTGCGGGGCAGCCAATCCCTGTGTCAGAAAAGAGACTTTCGATAATCCTACAACGATAGAAGGATTAAAGAAATGGTATGAGACCATGAATCTTCCGCCATATGAGACGACGAGATTCTTTATCGGCATCAATTATAAGGAGCGAAGAGCGTTCGGTATTTACAAGGATGAAAATACCGGTAATTTCGTCGTGTATAAGAACAAGGATGACGGCAGCAGAGCCATAAGATACGAAGGTACCGATGAAGCCTTTGCCGTAAACGAACTATTAACCAGATTAAAACAGGAGATACTCCACCAGAAATCAGGAGCTTCTTCGGCTGCCTATGAGGCTTCAGCTAAAAGAGGAGGAAGATTAATAAAGATCTTCGGAATCGTATTCGGACTTATGATCCTTACTTCTACGGCTACATGGATCGGTGCTTTTGCATTATTCTTTATAATGTCGCATCCCAACAATATCATCAACAAAGCCGTATATCCCGGTCAGGGGTATTATGAGTATAACGGCAAGATGTATTATCACATGTGCGGTTACAGCTCCGATAAATGGATAATATATTCCGAAGAATACGATGACTGGGGCGACGGATATAACTACACTCCCGATGATCTTAAGAAAAAGAAGATCGCAGAGCAGTATCTGGTATCCAAAACATGGGATTCAAGTCTAAACTGTTCGGATGCTTCGAAGTCTCTTCTTTATACCGACTTTGCATCCGACTACAAGGTCAAAACAGGATACTTTGAGTACGATGATACCAATTATTACCATGTGGATGATTCGCAGTATAACGGATGGTATTATTACGACGATTCCACATCAGACTGGAATTCCATCGGATACGAATCTGTCCCCGCGGAACTTAAACATTCTGCTACTGCTGGGGACTTCTGGTACACACCTACATGGAATTCGGAGACACAGATCACAGACTTTACGGGTACGCCCGAGTATTATCAGTACATAGAGAGCCAGAACTCAAGCAGTGATTCATCCTCATCCTCTTCCGATTATTCATGGGATTCCGGAAGCTCATGGGATTCAGGCTCTACGGACTGGGGCAGTGACTGGTAGGATATGAGCGAAAAGTATTTCAAAAAAGCCCTTGCCGACTTTACGATGGACTTTGCATCGGGAGATGCGATACGTGCATTGGCGGATAAAGGGTACTCAGTTACAGAAATTCATAAAAGACTCGATTTCCCGACTCCGATGGAGCGGATAAAAGATACCGTCTGGAAGCATTACGTTGACACAGGTATTATTATGCTTTCAGAACCTACAGGAGAGGGTACAAAGAAACAGGTCACCTATGAAAAAGTTCAGGATAATCTCGGCCGGACTTCTTTCAAACAGGTAATAAAAGAAAGCCACGAGGGACCGTGTGAATACGTGGCCTGTGACTTTGGAAAAAGGATCTATCAGGATAAAAAAGCATTCGAAAAACTTCTGGAAGCATTATCCCCCGAAGACCGACAGTATATCCTCGATCTTCCATGGCCGCTGGAAACTGTGTGGCATGTGAAGAATGAGAAGATGGAGAGAGTGATGAGGAAGTTGGGGGTTAGGTCGTAGGTGGAGTTAGTGGTATTATTACAGTAGTCTCAAATTCATTTTTGTTTTCTTTTGAATTCATTATTCCGAATAATTTTTCAATATGTTCTTTAACGTTAATCAGACCGTATCCGTGAATAATATTATCTTTATCGGATACGGTTTTTTGATGCATTGAATTGATTAAATGAATAATAAATTGATCAGATTCTAAGTCTGTATGAATATATAAATTTATATACTTTTTGTCAGGACTTTGAACTCCGTTACAGGCATTAATCGCATTGTCAAGAAGATTTCCAAGAACAATTGATAAATCGTAATCTTTGATGGGAATTAAGGAAGAGTCAATTTGTAAATCAGGTTTGAAATTTATTCCGTTATCTTCTGAAAGTAAAAGATAGTTACTGACAAAAGAATCAATTACAAGATTGCCGGTATTAATTCTACTATAACTGGAATTTAACTCTTCAAGTGAACTTTCAAGATACGGTATTACGGCATCATAGTTTTCATTATGAATACAGTCGTTTATATACATAAATCTTTTTTTAGTATCATGCTGGTACTTTCTTAATTTTTTGTATGCAGAGGATAATTGCGTATATTTTTCCTGTTGATATTCGTTTTGCTGAATGATGTGGTTTATCTTTTCCTTTTCATTGAAAGATTTTGCGGACAAAATCAACAGAAAGAAGTTGGCATAATTAATTAAGATGAATCCTGTAATTAGAAAAGCGTAAGAAAGTTGGTTTTCGAGTGATGATTCAAGAACGTTTCGGTTGAATGCGGTAAATATTGTAATTACAGGGGCTATCAGTAATAAAACCAAATGCTGGACGGATATATAAATATTCTTTTTCGAGAATAAAATCGAGACGAGAATTATAAAGAATAAAGATATTGGAGATGTTAGAAAACTAATTAAATCGCTTATCTTTGTAAGACTGTCTTCAGGGAAATTAATATAGTTTTGTGCAATAATTTGTGCGATGAATTCGGATAATGCAATTATGGCCTGAAAACTTATTGCAAAGAAAAATCGATTTATAAAAGATGATTCAAAAAAGAGTGTTAAAAGAAAAGTAGTGAATAAACTTATCAGAAGACGAATTATTCCTGCATAAAAAGAAATATTGGATGAAAGAATTTCTGTTATAAAGAGGATTACTAATTCGTCCAATATGAAAGAGGCAATCAAAAAAGGAAAAGGTATATATT